>Ga0210408_10000322_pt1 | contig 66243 bp, 42 predicted proteins | sample IncBWH4MmetaG_FD_155471 | JGI IMG/M metagenome (GOLD analysis project Ga0210408, IMG submission 155471) | Forest soil microbial communities from Barre Woods Harvard Forest LTER site, Petersham, Massachusetts, United States - Inc-BW-H-4-M | ecosystem: Environmental > Terrestrial > Soil >... | reverse complement strand
GGAGATGTCCCGGCGATAGTTGGAATTGGAGGTGGTTCTCCTGCCGTCCATCAAACAGGATGGGCGGTTGAGTAAAAGAAACAATCAACCAGGAGAACCAATGTGAGAAAGTACCGAAGACAGCAGCAACAAGCCAAAGAAAAAGCCGCTAATAAAGAAAGGATAGGTTTGGAGGCGCAACTGCCGATGAGCGAACTGATGGCCGGAGTGGCCCAGGACATTGAAGCCTTCGCGGCCGAGCTGGGGTTGACCATCATCCGGAAAGTCATGGCCGCGGAAGTCCAACAGAAGGTCGGTCGCTGGGGCCAGCAGCCGGCTTGTCGGCATGGGCATCAGCCCGGTTACGTCATCTACGGGGGCCGTAAAGTCACTCTGGAGCGGCCCCGCTTGCGCAGCCGTGAGGATCAAGAGGTGCCTTTGGCCAGCTATCAAGCGTTTCAAAAGAACGACAAGCTCCAAAAATCTGTGGCCCGTCAACTGACCCGCCAATGCTCGACCCGGGACTACGAAGGAGCCATTGAAAGCTGTCTGGAGGGCTACGGCATCAAGCGCTCCAGCGTCAGCCGGCATTGGAAAGCCGCGACGGTTGCGGAGTTGGACCGTCTGATGGAGCGGCCGGTGCCCAAGGATTTGCTGGTCCTGATGATCGACAGCAAGTTCTTTGGTGGCGATTGCCTGGTGGCCGCCATTGGGATTGATTTGCAGGGTAAAAAGCACGTTTTGGGCCTCTGGCATGGCGCCACGGAGAATTCGACCGTGGTCAAGGAGCTGCTGGAGAACCTGGTCTCCCGCGGCCTGGAGAGCGAGCGCAAGCTGCTGGTAGTCATCGATGGGGCCAAGGCGCTGCACAAAGCCGTGCAGATGGTGCTGGGCGAGCAAGCGCTGGTGCAGCGCTGCCGCATTCATAAGCTGCGTAATGTGCTGGACCACTTACCGGAGGAAAAGAAGGCCCAGGCGGCCTGGCGGCTCCGAGCGGCTTGGAACCAAAAAGACGCCGCGGTTGCCGAAAAGGAGTTGCGCAAAACGGCTCGGTGGCTGGACCCTTTCTCGCCCATGGCCGCAGCGAGCTTGCTTGAGGGCTTGGAAGAAACCCTGACGGTGCAAAAGCTGGGTATCCGCCATGCGCTCTGTCGCAGCCTCTCCAATACCAACCTCATCGAGAATTGCTTCTCCCAAGCCGCCCATCGCACCCGTCGGGTCAAACGCTGGACCGAGCCGACAATGATCCTGCGCTGGACAGCCGCCGCTCTGCTCTCGGCCGAGAGGAATTTCCGGCGCATTAAAGGCTGTGAGCAGTTAAAGGACTTGGAAAAGGTCTTGCGCAAGCTCGAACCAACCTCAATTCTAAAGGCCGCTTAGATGAAATTTGAGAACCATCTCAATTTCAACTACCGCCGGGACATCTCCCCACTTTCCCAATTCCAATCACCAGTAAAATCGGCCGGGCCAAAAAAACTTACAACTTTTCGGCGTGGTTCTGGGTATTGCCTGTGAGCACACAACAGGTGCCGATCAATGCGAAAAGCAGACGAATAACCCAGAGGTCGTGATATGAAGCAAACTGTCCAGCAGGTTTTGATTGGGTACTCCGCTCTTCTGAGCACGATATTGGTGCTCCTGTTACTGACAGGCGCAACGTCGAAGCGCAAGGAGGACTTCGAGCATATCCAAGTCCACCGAATCGATGTGGTCGAGCCGGACGGGACTTTGCGAATGGTGATCGCCAACCATGAGCGGCTGCCCGGAGTCATCGTCAAAGGCAAGGAATTTCCCAAAGTGGACCGGCCGGAGGCAGGAATGCTTTTCTACAACGACGAGGGAACTGAAAATGGCGGGTTGATCTTCGGCGGACATCGAATTGGAAATGGCGAGATCGTCAACTCAGGCGTCAGCCTTTCTTTCGACAAATACGGGCAAGGGAGGCAAATTGTGCAGCTTGCCGGGGTGGACGATAAGGACAATAAATTTGCGGGACTTGCGGTCAATGACCAGAACCACCGAATCTGGGTAGGACGCAAGGAGGACGGCGCATCGGTTGTCTCGCTGATGGATGGCAACGGCAAAAAGCGCATCGTAATGCAGGTGACAGCGGATGGAACTGCAAGTCTCGATTTCCTCGACGCCGAAGGGCATGTGGTTCGGCAGCTTGTGCCCGGCAACTAGGCGCGAATCAAGGCTATCAAAGACCTCAAAGCTTCGGCGCAACAGGCTTGAGCGGGGGTTGCCACGAGAGGACGCCGCGGGCTTTGATCTTGCGCTTGAAAACTTTGTCACCGCACGTGACATAAAGTTCGTCGAAGCCAGGTCCGCCGAAGACCACGTTCGAGAGCCACTGGTCCTGGGGTTTGGGGATAATGCCGGTGACCCGCCCGGCCTGGTCGCAGACCTGGAGGCCAACGCGCGTCGCGACGTAAAGGCGGCCCTGAGTGTCAAGCGCCATGCCGTCGGCGCCGCTCTCAACTGCGCCGTCGGGCAGATGGAGGTGGAAATAGGCCTGTTTATTGGTTAGGGAGCCGTCCGGCTGAACTTGAAAGGAGTAGACGAATTGCCCGCGGGTATCGTCCACGAGCAGCAGGCTTTGGTCAGGCGTAAACCGAACACCATTGGGCAAGGTGATGCCGGTATCGACGACGCGCTTTTCCCCCGTGGGCGTGATGCGCCAAACCTGCCGGTGTGGCGGGTCACTGACAAACATGTTGCCGTGCGGGTCCACGCAGAGATCGTTGGAGCTGATTTCTTCGGCCACCACGGCCTCTTTTGCGTCCGAATCGAGGGCAAGAATCTGTTTGCGTCCATTTTGGCACACATAAAGACGGCCATCCGGACCGAACATCATGCCATTGGCACCCCCGCTGTTTTCAAGGAAGACGCTCACCTTCCCATCCAGGCCGATTTTGTGGATGCGATTGTTGGGGATGTCGGTGAAGAAGACTTCGCCTTTGGCGTTGACGGCCGGGCCTTCGGTGAACCTGAAGCCTCCAGCGACCGTGTGCCAGCCTTCGCCGGGGAGCAGGAGGTCCATGATAGGCTGCCTGGAACCGGTGCCGGCGCGGACAGGCGCGGGGTAATCTTTCCACAGCCAGCGCAAGGCGTCGGGGAGGATGGAGGCACCCTGCTTGCCGGTGTGGCCGCCGTCGCCCCAGATGTGGTTGACTTCGTAGCCGGCGAATTCCAGCGCGGAAAGCATTTCCTGGTTGGCCAGCCACCAGTTGCCGCCGTAGATATTCAGGTCGCCGCTGCCGTCCTGGAGAAAAACACGGATGGGTTTTGGTTCAGTTTTGCGGATAAGGATGGGATAGTTGTTGCCACCGCGCAGGCCGGTGTAGGTGCCGATGGTGCTGAGGACGCGGCCAAAGGCATCAGGCCGCTCCCAGGCGGCAGTAAAGGCGCAGATGGCGCCACTGCTGGCGCCGGCGATGGCGCGGCTGCCGGCATCCGGCGCAAGATTCCACCGTTTGGTGACTTCAGGAAGAATCTCTTCGAGTAGAAAGCGGACGTAATGGTCGCCCAGGCCGTCGTATTCGAGGCTGCGGTTGAACCGGGGGAGGGCATTGGAATTAGCGGCAGGGACCACGCCGGGATTGATGAAGAGGCCGATGGTGACCGGCATTTCCTTTCTGGCGATGAGATTGTCGAAGACAATCGGCACGCGCCAGGAGCCGTTGGTCGTGACATAGCCGCCGCCATCCTGGAAGACCATCAGGCAGGCAGGACGGGCGGCATCGTATTGGGCGGGGACATAGACCCAATAATCGCGGACGGTGCCGGGAAAAATTTTGTTCGAGGCGAATGTGAACTTTTCGATCTTGCCGTGGGGGACACCGGGTTGCAGTTGGGAGTCAGGGCCGAGTTGGTAATCATCGGCGGCGCGAAGAGGGGCGCAGAACGAGGCTACCAAAACGGGCAACAGGATGGCTGGTGGGAACGTCTTCATAGATTTGATTACGAAAATGACATTTGTGGCCGAGTCTGGCAACGCAGCGAATTCAGGAGCGTCGCTCCAGTCGGGCGCCGGCTCTCACCAAACTCCGAGAAACCGTTGAAACGGTTTTCTGAATACCCCGATCGCCCTACACCCAACTAAAGTTGGGTGTTAATGAGACAGCGCCGCCACGGCGGTGGCGGTGGCGTGGTATTTCTGCAGGAGTTGATCGAGGCGCGATTGGCTGGTTTTCAGCTCGGCGGCGAGCCGCTTCAATACAGGTTGGTTGCGGGCCACTTCGGCCCTGGCCGATTTGGATTTGGTTCGGGCCTGGGTTTTGGCAGCGGTATCGTGGGCCGAAGCGAGTTCTTTTTGAGCTTGCTGGAGAGCCTCAGTGTTAGACGCGATGGCAGCGGCAATTTTGTCCTGCTCACGCTTTTTCGCGGCGATGGTTTCGCGCAAGCGCCAGGCGTCTGCCAAAAGCTGTTCCGCTTCAAGCCGGGTGACGACCCCTTTGGCTTCGGCCAGGGCAGCGTTGGTGCCGGTGGCGGCGGCCGGAGAGTTGGTGGCGATTTCGTTGAGATGTGTTTTTGCTGCGGCGAGTTGGTCCGCCAGGGGAAGGGGATTCGGGTTCAATTCGCCGAGGCGTTTGCCGTCGGCATCGTCCCAGACTACCACCTGGCCGGCAAAGTCGGTGGCGAAGACCCGTTTGCCTTCGTGGTCGAAAGCGGTCCGCAACGGCAGATTGAACTCCAAGGAGCGCTTTTTGCTGCCATTGCCATCCCAAATAACGACGGCGTTATCGCGGCCGCAACTGACGAGCCGGCCATCGGGGGCGTAGCTGACGCAAAGCGTACCGGAACCATGGGCAGTCCAACTTTTGACCTGCTTGCTGTCCTTCACGTCCCAGAGCTTAACGGTGCCGTCCTCGCTGGAGGACGCGAGCAATTTGGAATCCGGGCGCCAGCTCAGGGCGGTGACAAAGGATTTATGTCCGGCCAGGGTGAAGAGTTCCTCGGCGCTGTCAGGGTCCCAGAGGCTGATACCGCCGTTGCGGTCGGCGGTGGCGAGGAGCTGGCCATTGGGACTGAAGGCCACGGCGGTGACCCAATCGGTGTGCTTTTTGATTTTGTGCTGCAGCTCGCCGGTTTTGGTGGAGAAGATTTTCACCAGACGGCTGGGCCCGCCGAGGGCGACCTGCGATTGATCGGGCCGGATGTCAGCAGCGAGCACGGTGTCGTATTCATCGCCCAAGGTCATGAGGTGCTCTCCGGTGGTCACATCCCAGACGATGACCCGGCCGGACTTGGCGCCGCGGCCGCCGCCGGCGAGCAGTAACTTGCCGCTATGACTGAATTTCAAATCGACCGGTTCGCCTTCGGTAAAAGGGAGAAGGCCGATCAACTCGAGGGTGTCGGCGTGAAAGAGGAGCACCTGTTTTTGTCCGGCCACGGCGATGAGTGGTGCCCACGGGCTGGCAGCCAGGCCGGTGATGGCATTGCCGCAAGCGGAGTGGACAACCGGATCGAGCGGCAACTCGTTCGGCATCGGGGGCGGGCCGTCGGGTTTGTCGAGCGCATCAGGTTTAAGCGTAAGGTCCAGGCCTGGATTGGAAGGAGCGACAGCTTTGCCATCGGCCGTTTCGAGCAAGCCGCCAAGAATCCACTTTTTGAACAGGTCGAGATCTTTGTCGGGCAGTTTGGGCCGATTGGGAGGCATGGTGGGGTCTTCGGCATGGGTGAGGGCCTTCCACAATTTGCTGCCATCCGGGTTGCCGGAGATGACCACCAGGCCCGAACCGCTGCCTTTGAGCGCGCCCTGGTAGCTGGTGAGATCGAGGTCGGCCTTTTTCTTGTCGGGGTTGTGGCACTTGGAGCAATTTGCTTCGACGAGTGGAAGGATTTGGTCCTGGTAGGTGATTTTTTCCTGGGCCGGGGAGGAGGAAATTAACAGCGAAGAGGCGAAGACGCAAAGAAGAAGAGTGGGAGTGGCCAAATAGCGAGTGCGGACGCGGGCCAAACGTAGGAAGATCTCGTTCCCCTCACCCCTGCCCTCTCCCGGGGGGAGAGGGGGAATCGTTGTCAGGGCCTCCGTGAAACTTGGGCGCCAGATGTTCATAAGAGACTGGCTGGGATCCCCCCTCTCCCCAGGGGTGAGGGGAACGCGCCCGCCCAAAACTCGGCGCCCGCAGCTCCGCCACCAATCGAAAATCCAAAATCCAAAATCCCTCTCTGCTTCCTCCGTTGCCTCCTGTTAGAAATCCGGAACTCAGGGGTGAGGGGAATTACGACTCGCGTCTGCATACTGGCATCCAAATCGATGTCAAGGGTCCGGGTCATCAGTGATTGAACACAAATTCCTTCGCGTTGATGAGCGACCAAAAGACATCGTTAAGGACTTGCTCGGGTTTGGCGTCTTTGGCGAAAAAGGCGTCGAGTTTCTCGATTTCTTCGGCGGTTGGTTTACGACCGAAGCAGCGGAGGTAAAGGTTGTCTATTACCTGTTCGCGGGTTTGGCCTTCTTTGAGGAGCTTCTTGACGAGGCCACCTTGTTCGATTTTGCGCTGGAGGGTTTCGCCGTTGAGCAGGTCCAGGGCCTGGGAAAGGTTCGGGTCAATCTTCACTTCGCAGGAGCAGACGGTGGTGCGCGAAGCGCGGCCAAAGGTGGTCAGGAAATAAGTGGCGGTGTTGCCGTCCGCGATCTGCACGGCGCGGGCGCCGCGGGGCAGGCCCGGGAATTTATCGTGGGTTTCAGTCACCTCGCTGATGCAGTCCAGCAGGACTTCGGCGCGGATGCGGCGGATGGCGGCGCGGCTGAAGTTGCGCTCGTCGGAGGCGTTGGTGTCGTTAGCCCGGGTGCTGAGCTGATAGGTGCGGGAGGCGCAGATGTCGCGAACGAGTTTTTTAAAATCGTAGTGATAATCAACGAGCTTCGCCGCCAGGGCATCGAGCAGTTCGGGATTGGAGGGCGGGTTACTGATGCGAACATCATCGACCGGCTCAATGATGCCCCGTCCAAGGAAATGCGCCCAGATGAGGTTGGCCAGGTTGCGGGCAAAGTAGGGGTTATCGGGCGCAGTGAGCCAGCGGGCCAGAACTTCGCGGCGGGACTGATTTTTGATTTCGGGCACATCGCCGCCGAGGAATTTGGGCCGCATGGCCTTGCCGGTGAGGGGATGTTTCACCTCGCCATCATGTTTGTCGAAGACGACGGTTTCGCGAGGGTCATCTCCCGGTTTGCGGCCGACCTGGGAGAAGAAAGAAGCGAAACTGTAGTAGTCGTTCATGGTCCAGCGGTCAAAGGGATGGTTGTGGCATTGGGCGCACTGGATGCGCATGCCGAGGAAGACCTGGGCGGTGTTCTCGGAGAGTTTCAAGGTGTCGGATTCGATCTGAAAATAATTCGCCGCCGGGTTGCGCAGAGTGCTGTCGGAGGCGGTCAGGATGTTTTGCACGATGCGGTCGAGCGGCACGTTGGTAAGGATTTGATCCCGGAGCCACTCGAAATAAAGCAGAGTCGCTTTGGGATAGACGCGGTTGTCCTCGGAGCGAATTTCAAGCAACTCAGCGAATTTCATGACCCAGAGGTCGGCGAATTCTTTGCGAGCGAGCAATTGGTCCACCAGATGGTCGCGGCGAGCCGGGTCGGAGTCCTCGACGAATTTGCGGGTTTCTTCGGGGGTGGGCAGGGTGCCGGTGATATCGATGAAGGCGCGGCGGAGGAAGGTGGGGTCGTCGCACACGTCCGAGGGAGCGAGGCGCAGCTTCTTGAGTTTGGCATAGACGGCTTCGTCGATGTAGTTGCGAGCGGCGACTTCGGGCCAGTGGAAGGGGAGATTGGCCGGGAGCACGATGATTTGGGCGCCGACATTGAACTCGGCGAAGCGCGCCTGGATGAAGGCCTCGCCGCGCTGGCCGGCGGTGACCGTGCCATCATCGGCCACTCGCGCCGTTCCTTCATTATTGCTAAGGAACACGGCTAGAGGAGTGACATCGCGTTCGGTGCCGTCGGAGTAATGGGCCTGAAGAACCAATCGCTGGACGCTATTGGAGCCTTCGAGGACGGCGGTCTTGGGAAAGATTTCGATACCGGTGACTTTGGCGACGTTGGTCGAGTCATTCGGCGCGCCGGCGGTGAGCCAGGCGACGAGCGTCCGGCAGAGGTCGCTGTTGGTGCTGAAGCGGACGCCGCCGGTGTGTTGGACCGCGCCCAGGCCTTTCAAGACGATCAGGCTTTCCTCCGGAATGGCGAGATTGATGCGGCGCCCGATTTGTTCCCGGGTGAGGCGGTAATAATCCCCCTCGGGATCGAAGCCGAAGAGAGAGAGGTGGAAGCCGTCTTTGCCACGGGAGGTGCCGTGGCAACTGCCGGCGTTGCAGCCGGCTTTCATGAATACGGGCATCACATCGAGCTTGAAACTGAGCGGGGGCTGGCGGGTGGCATTTGAGACGGTGACGGGCACGGTGGCGGTCTGGTCGGCAAAGGAGACGCGCAGCTCGGTTTGGCCGTCGGCGAATGGAGAGAGGAGGCCGTGGTCAAGGCGCGCCAGCTTAGGATCGACAACGGTGACCATGGCCTGAGTGGTGACGTCATGGGTAATGCCATCCTCGCTCGTGGACTGGATGACGATGTGCTGGCGGGCTTTGGCGGAACTGAGGTTGATGGTTGGCGGATAGGCGTGGAGGTCTGGAGAAGGCGCCGTGTCCGCGAATGAGAGCAGCGGGAGAAAGAGCAAGACGAGGATGGCAGACGAACAAAGAAGGGACGCACACTTTCCCCTCACACGTACCCTCTCCCCTGGGGAGAGGGGGAATGTTAGCCGGTTTATTTGGCGACTCGACCGGGTTCCCATCCGGATTTTTAACAGGAGGCAACGGAGGAAGCAGAGAGGGATTTTCGATTTTCGATTTTCGATTTTCGATTGGTGACGGACCTGCAGGCGCCGAGTTTTGGGCAGGCGCGTTCCCCTCACCCCTGCCCTCTCCCTTGGGGAGAGGGAGAATCGTCGGCCGGGCGTTTCGGAAATGGGCGTCTCAGAAACTCCAGCAGTACCTGGGGCTGGATTGGTCTGCCCGCACGGGTGAACCATAAACATCGCGCCACTCCAGGGCTGGGCGGGGCCACAGGGTACCCTTCGGGAATGCGCGGACCATACTCGGGCGAGGAGTGGGAGCAGTCGTGGACCTCGAGATTGTTTTCGGCCGTTCATGGTCATTTCTTCGAGCCGGTCGCCGCAGCCACTTTGGTATCGTCTTTCTTAGGTGGGACGATGCGCAGGATGCCGCCCTGAGCGATGGTGTGAGGGATCACCTCGCCGTTCTGCTTCACGTCCACTGCACAGAAGAGGTTTTTGAATGAACCCGTGGCGCAATTGGTGGCTACGGTGACATCAAATACAACTTCCGGGTCGTCTTTAGAAATTTCCCGCTCGGCGGCGGTGACTTTTTCCGGAAGACCAAACAGGTGGATAGTGGATTTGCCTTCGAATGGTTTTACTTGTTGCAGGTTGACGGTGAGCTTGCCGGTTTTGCCGGGGTTGACCCAGAGGGTCTCGATTTTTCCCGTGAGGAACGGTTTGGCGACTTCCAAGTCCGTAAGTTGGGAAGAGACATAGAGCTCGCCTTTTTGGACGGTGGCATGGCCCAAAACGGCGATCTTCCAAGTGCGTGTTTCTGCACCACCGCCGGCATTGAGTTGATAAAAGACGTTGGTCGCTCCTTTGGGAATGGTGGCTTCCGACTGAGAATTGACCCCTGGCGGGTTCCAAACCATTTGGAGTTCGATCGGCTCGTCGAAGTCGGCCTCGCGCTCGGCAACGACTTCAAGGCGCATTGAGCCGGCCTGGACCAATGGGACCTTGGGTTCGACGATTCGCAAATGGAAGGGGGCCTCCTTGACGACGGCGACACAGAGTTTATCGACGCTGGTGCCATAGTAACTGGTGTTGTTGGGTCCTTCAACCAACTCGACGTCCTGGCGGAACTTGCCGACGACCTGGTTGGTGCCGTTGGTGCCGGTGGCGGTCAAGTCGAGCAACCGGCAACCGAGCGGGGCGTCGGCCGCGGTCTCGAAGACCAGCGGCATCGCATCAATGTTTTTGGCCATAGCGGCAGCCAGCATGGTGATGCCGGGCGGCAGTTCGGGCAGGGCGAAGGCGAGTTCGCTGCCGAAGTTGGCGCGTTTAGCGGAGATGAGCGTGGCAAACCGGTTACCGCGCGGCACGGCGATGAACTGGCGTGATTGGGTGTCATTGCGGGCTACCTCAGGAATCTTCAGAGCCAGGCTGGGCTGGACCAGGGTGATTTCGACTCGATAAGTGAAATCCGGACCGCCACGGCCAAGCGTATCGCGCACGCGAACAAAGTAGTTAGTGGTTTCGGAGGGGGTGAACTTGAGGGAACTATCGGCGCCGACGGCATCGTCGTTAGAGGCGAGGCTTTGGCCTTTGGGGTCGAACACCTCGAGAATGGAATCCAGCGGCGAGCGAAGACGGCGGGCATAGACACTGACGGTCAGCGCAAGCCCTTTCGTGGCTGGGAAACGAAACCAATCTTCCTGCCCTTTTTGGGCGAGGATACCGTTGAGAGCCAGCGGCGGAAGTTGGTCAGTGGCGGTAGCGTGTTCACGGTCCTGGTTGGGGGCGGCGGCGAGGACGTTTGGGAAATCAGAAACGCGAAGCCAATTGGGCGTAGGGGCGAGCAGGCCGTCCAGCGCGGGGAAAACGGCAAATCTTTCCTGAGGCGTTTCGGGCAGCTTGATTTCGTGCGTAAACTCGCCGGTGGCCTCGCTGAAGCACTTCAGTTTGAGAGTTTCGCCGGTCTTGCCGCCGAGAGGGAAAACCGAGGTGGGGCGCGGAAAGGTACCGATATGGAGGCGGTAATGGCAGAGATCACTTCCGCCGTAAGTGGCTTCCCTCAGTCGGATGATATAGGTGCCGTCCCTCGGCGCGAGCAGGCTCACGAAGGGGTCCTGCATGGCCAGCACGGTATCATCGACATCGGCAAGGAGTGAGCCATCCGAATCCAGGATGGCGAGACGCGGATCGAAAACACCGCGGCCCAGGCGCATGCCTTCGACTTCGACCGAGAGGCGCTGGCCTTTCTTAAGTTCGACGGCAAAGCAGTCCACATCCTCGGCCTTGATGATGCCGGCGACAGTTGTGTTGAGTTCCACTGGCTGGGCATTGGTTGGGGTGTTGTTCGGCTCGTCTTCATCAACAACCGGAAACGGCCCGACAAAAAAGGTGCGCAATTCGGAAAGGCCGGTCGCGGTGCGGAGGCGCAGATGATGTTCGCCGAGGGCGCAGTCCGCGGCAATTTTCAAGTCGGCTTTGACGATTCGGTTGGTAACCTTGTTAAAATTCAGCAGCTCAATCCCGGGCTCATAGCAAAGGATTTCCTGGGTATCCTGGAGACGATCGCCTTCGAAGAGGACCTCGAGTTCGGTGCCGCGCTGAGCGCCGGTGGGAGTGATGGTGCGGAGCTGGGGAGAAACTGCGGGAGCGAGCCAGGGCAGCAAGAGAAGGCCGAGGAGCATGGAACCGCGTAAAATCCGAAGGCCGAAATCCGAAATCCGAAAGAAGGCCGAAATCCGAAGGCCGAAATCAGCGCCGCCGCGTAGAGTTACGCGTGGTTCGGTCGTGGCATGGCTGCTTTGGCTCATCTGCCCACCTCCGGACGGCCAACCGTCAGATTCACCTTTCACGTTTTACGTTTCACGCTTCACGCCAGGAGGCCGTGGGCGATCTCGCCGTCTTTGACAATCTTCACCGGGCGCGTGCCGGCCAGCAGTGTCTTTTCCCAATCGATGCCAAGCAGGTGGTAGATCGTCGCGGCGTAGTCGGGCACGGTCAGGGGGTCGCTGTCGGGCTCGCTGCCGGTGGGGTCGGTCGAACCGTGAACGCAACCTTGTTTGATACCGCCGCCGGCCATGACGATGCTAAAAACTTTGGGATAATGGTCGCGCCCAGCGGTGCCGTTGACTTTCGGCGTGCGGCCAAATTCGGTGGTCACCAGGACCAGTGTGGAATCGAGCATCCCGCGGGTGTCGAGGTCGCGGATGAGAGCGGCAAAAGCCTGGTCGAAACTGGGCATTTGGGAGGTCACGCCATTGCGGATATTGTCGTGATGGTCCCAGCCACCGTAAGTCAGCGAAACGAAGCGCACGCCCGATTCGACCAAGCGGCGGGCCAGCAACATTCGTTGGCCGGCAGTATTGCGGCCATAATCATCGCGCAGCTTATCCGGTTCTTGTTTCAAGTCGAAGGCGGCCCGCGCTTTGTCCGAACTCATCATAGCGTAGGCGCGTTGGTAAAAGGCGTCCATGCCGGCCAAGGCGTCGGATTTTTCGAGGGAGCCGAAGTGGGCATCGATGACCGAGCGCATTTCGCGGCGTTCGGCAAACCGTTTATCGTCCACGCCACTGGGCAGGTTAAGGTCGCGCACTTTGAACGCGCCGTTACCCGGGTCGGCGCCCAGGCTGAAAGGGCCGTAGGCCGAACCCAGGAAACCTGTGCCGGCGAAGCTGTTCGGCTGATTGGGAATGCAAACGTAAGGTGGCAAGTCGTTGCGCGAGCCCAGCTCATGGGAGACGATGCTGCCGATGCTGGGGTATTGGACGGCGGGGCTGGGCCGCCAGCCGGTGAACATGTTGTGGGTACCGCGATCGTGGTCGGCCTCGCCGTGGGTCATCGAGCGGATGACGCAAATCTTGTCGGCGATTTCGGCGGTGCGCTTGAGTTGTTCGGAGAAATAAACAGATTCGAGCCTGGTTTTTACCGCGCCGAGGGGTCCGCGGTATTCAATCGGGGCCAGGAGTTTGGGGTCGAAGGATTCCTGGGCGGCAATGCCACCGGGCAGGAAGATGTTGATGACCGACTGCGCGCGGGCTTTGGCGCCCGCCGACTGGGCCTGAAGTTTGAAGAGCTCACCCAGGGTCAACCCAAGGCTGCCAACCAGGCCGACAAAGAGGAACTCGCGGCGGTTGGGACGCCAGATATGTTCGGGGCTATTGCAAAAGGAGGAGCAGCAATCATTCATAACACATTCTCACACAATGATTCAGAGGCACTACTATATTGCTCTTTAGACGAAGAAAGCGCAAATGGGTTTCAAATTATTTGGTGGGGTGAAGGCCGGAGGGGCAAGTGAGGCGTGAGGCGTGAAACGTGAGGCCTGAAACGTGAAAATCCGAGATTTTTGGACAGGTTATTCACGGGTTATTTACGGCGAGCTTGCCCAGATGACAGGAAAGGGCAAGCGGTTCATTGAGATCCCCTTCAGTTACGAATCAGCGGAGTGAATCGAAGACGGCTTGGCGGTCCACTCCTTTATGGGCGGCCACGACCCTCACGATGCTGTTGAGTGTACCGACGCGAAGTGGATTGTGGTTGGGAATCGACAGGCGCTGGTGTCCGGGCGAGTCCGTTTGCAAGATGATATGGCTACCTTCTTGATGGACCTGAAGATAACCCCAGTCGCGGCAGAGTGCCTTGACCAAATGTGTCCCGCTTAAAATCCCGCGGCACTTTCATGCGCCAGCGAGTAGTTCGTCCCGGACTAAGTGCAGCCGAATGTGTTTCGGAGCGGTTTTGGGTTGATCAAAAAAGTAGCCGCGCACCGCCTCCTTGACATTCGTACGCAGGGCATCCCAGGTATCCCCTTGCGTGAAAATGTTCTCCGACAAGCATTCGGCGCAGAACCCGCCGTCTTCCTCTTGGGTCACTTCAAAAACCAGTTCGCTCATGGTGCTCAAGGTAGGAGGTTTGACCGCTTCTCGCAAGTAGCAGGGCTCAGCGCGAAACTCCTTACACTCAGTCGGGGGTCCGCACCGGCCCGCAAATCGCTTTGGGGGCGACGTGGTTTGGTTGCAGTCTGTGCGGAGAGGAGATTCACACTGCGCCCTACCTCTGTCACATTTCAGGTGGCGTCGTTGGAGCGCGCCAGGTCGAGGAGGAGCTTTTCAAGCTGGCGATAGTAGGTTCCCTCATCCATTTGGGCTTTTTTGTCGCGGAGGAGGAAGACCTCGCGTTCGAGGGCGTCGCGGCGAGCGCGTTGTTCGGGGGAGAGTTTTCGCTCGGCGTCACTCGCGATGAGATACCATTGCCGGGCCAGCAAGCCGTCGAGGGGGGCATTTTCTTTGGCGCGCTTGGTGGCACGCAGGCCTGTAAACCAATCGGCGGGGGTGCCCAAGGCGTCGCCGTTGTCATCGAGCAAGGCATGCTCGGTGGCGAGGCGGCCTTCGACTTTGTAGAACTCGGCGACCTGACGGGAAGCAGTTAGAAAGGCTTCGAGCAGCGAGATTTGTCCATCGTGATCGAGGTCTGCTTCAGAATTGGTAAGCGCTTCAGCAAAGAATTGGCCGAACCGGGCGAAGTTTTGTTCATTGCCGCTGCGGGTTGCAGTGATGATGACACGGTTGGTGGCAGAGAGTTTGGCGAGGAAAGGCGCGCTGGCAGAGGCGGTGTTGATGAGGGCAAGCGGGCGTTGGAAAGGCTTGAGCCAAAGGGCCAAGTCGCCGGCGGAAACGTCCGGGCCGCGCAAATTGAACCAGGCTTCTTTGCCGTCGAAGGTGCCGTGGCCGATGAGAACGAGCCAGAGCTGGCCCAAGCCGTTGGTCGGCTCGGCGGCCAGAGTTTGTTTAAGCAGGTCGTAATCGTTGGTTAAACCGTTGGGTGCGAGGCCGATGGTGATGTGCCGGCACTCGGCGCGGGCACAAGCAGTTTCCCAAAGAGAGGCCTGACGGACGAAGTTGGTGGCGAACTCGGGTTCGCCGGGGGCGCCGACGACGAGGATGACGCCGGTGCGGTCGGCGGCAAACGATGAGGCGAGAGTGGCGAGAAGCCAGAGGAGAATCCGAAGGCTGAAACCCTGCGGTTTCAAAGCAGGCGAGAAACCGCTAAAGCGATTCTGCCCTTCACGACCTGTTGGTCCACCCCGCTGAAGCGGGGTGTCAATGAGACTTGGCGTCCGCTCGGGAAGCAACTGGTCATTGGCAATCGGAGTTCGCATTTCGGATTTCGGATTCGGGATTCGGGTTTTGGGGCGATGTTTGCGGGAGGGGTTGGGATTACGATTAAGATTAAGACCGGGATTACGATTTTTAGGGCATACCCTTCCACCGTCTTAGTCCCCATTCGGAGAGGAAGCAGACGAGGGCAAAGCCGAACATCGCGGGAGTGTGCCAAAGGGGATAGGTCCACGCCTCCATGACGGGCGCATGGCGATGGGGAAGGGACCGGGCGAACTGGTCGAGCTTCTCGGCAGAGATGACTTGGCCGCCGGTTTTGCGGGCGATGGATTGGAGCAGCGCGACATTAGGGGTAAGGGAACGGAATTCTTCGGCGGCCAGGTCGGTGCTCCAGCCTGCAGTGGCATGACCCACTTCCTCGCCCGCGGCGTTGGTTACGCCGACAACGGCTTCGTAGCCGCCAGCGGAGCGCGGGACGTAGGTTGTTTGATATAGGCCTGGTTCCTCGGCGGACGGCTCCGCCTGGAGCCGCAGGGCATTGGTCTGGGAACCGGCGAGCCCTTCCACCATTGCCGGCTGCACTTGAAGATTGATGCTGGCGTTATCAAGCGGCTGGAATTTTGGGTCGCGCACGCGCACCTGAAGCAACACGGCGCCATTGGGGTCGTCAGGCCGGGGTTCGGCGGTGACCTCGACCCGGTTAGGGACCTCAGTTACCAGCCAGCGCATGAGCTGCCGCCAGGCCTTATCCATGTCGCGATGCGCGTCGGCATCGTGCAGACCCCAATGCCAGACATCGCCGAGGGTCAGCGCGGCGGTGCGGCCACGGCCAAAGCGTTGGATGACGAGCGCCGGGTATTGTTTGCCGGCGGCATCGGTCACGTTCGCAATGGTAGTCGCGCCTGGCTTAACCTCGCGGATGCGGTTGAGAACCTGGAAAGGGGCCACGGTCTGCAGCCGAGCTTTTTCATCCGCTTCATTGTCGCGCAGCCGCGCCCAGGCCTGGAGGAGACCTTCGCGGGTCAGGCTCAAGCGCAACGGGCCGGGAGGATTAGTTTCCTCAACCCGGTCCAGGTAAACCGGCAGCATATCGCCGATCGACGTCCGCTGATACTTGCCCGGCTGAAAGCACTCCATGCCCCCGAGCATGAGGAAACCGCCGCCGCGTTCGGAGACAAATTTTTGCAGCAAGGCTTGCTGGTCCGGGGTGAAAAACTCGGATTCCAAATCATCGAGGATAACGGCGTGGTAAGCATAGAGGTCCTCGGGCGTGCGCGGGAAGCCGCCGCGCAGTTCGAATTCGTCGCGAGCATTCAACCGGACCAGCACCGGCTGATCGTAACGCTCGACCTCATCGGGGGCCTGGTTGCCGAAGCCGCGAAAGAGCGGGTTGCTGCTTTCACCCGCCCGGCCCAGGAAATTGAATTTGGGTTCGCGCCGGGCGACACGGATGAGGCCGACCATTTGCAGTTGCTCATCCTCCTGCACGGCACGGTTGAGGAACTTGAATTCCCAGTTGGGCCGGCCCGCGACATAAAGAATGCGAAAGGGTCCGCGCCCGCGGTCCACGACCAGCACGGTGCTGTTGTTGGCGAGGGTAGCTTCGCTGGAGGCTTGGGAAGAAGCCGGTCCGGTCAACTCCTCCCTGACCCGAACACGGACGCGGTAGAAGGAGAGGCCATGTTTTTCCGGCCGCAATTGAAAACGGAAGGCGAGCAGGTCGTTATCCTTGCGCGCCTTGAGCGTTTGTTCGGATACCTGCCGGCCAGTAACATCGAGCACCTGAGCAACAATCGATTGACCGGAGTAACCGGCGGCGGTCACGTCGGCCTGAAGGGAGACGGGGGCGTCTTCGAAATCGGTTTGGGTGGAGTGGACCTGTTGGAGAGCGAGGTCTTTGACCGGCTCGGGGCTGCCAATGACTACGGGATAGATAGGCGGGAGGCCGGTTAAATCAGGGGGGCTGTGCAAATCGGTAGCATTGCCGTCCGTCAGCAGGAGGACGCCAGCCAAAGGACGGGTATGATAGCGCTCCGCGATGGTGTGAAGGGCAGAGCCGATGGCCGAAGCCCGCCCGTCGAAAGCCAATTCGCCGAAGTCTTTGGTGGTTTGGAGTCGGGCATCGAAAAAATAACGGCGCACCTCGAAATTTTCTTCGAGCCTTGCCTGCCAAGAGGCGCGCTGGGGATTGAGCAGGCCGAGGAGCGACTCCCCCCGGGTTTGCGTTGCGCCGCGGTCTTTGATCTGCAGCCCCTGGCTGTTATCGGCGACGATGGCGAAGAGATTGGCACCGGGACGGGCGTGTTGGCCAGACCAGAGCGGTTCCAACAAACAGACCGCGAGGGCGGCAAGGCCGAGAGCCTTCAAAAAAGGACAGAGCCAGCGGGCGAGACCGGGTGGCGCGGCGCGATAGGTCCAAAGGAGAAGAAAGAGGCCGATTGCCGTCGCGGATACGGCGAGCCAGAGCCAGTTCCAGGAAGAGAAAATGAGGGAGGCCAGGGGCATGTCATTTGTCTTTGCCCAGTTCCTCGTAGTAGCGCCGGACTAGGTCGGAGTAGCGGTTGGGCACGGGGTCGCGATCGATGGGGACAAGTGCTTCGCGAGAGCCGCGGCGAGCCAACTCGTCGGCGATGCGGTCGCGAACCTCAGCCAGAGGCTTCATGACCTGGAGGCGAACGACGGCCCAGTCCGGTTTCTTGCGGTCGTTTTTAAAGGCCTGGCGCAAGACGCGGGCGCGCTCGCGGGCCGCGGCGACATCGTTTCGCAAATCCGGCTGTTCAATCATTTCTTCGACCTCGCGGAGGCGGTCTGACCAAAGCACAAAATCCTCACCAGTCAGAGGACCGACTGGGCGGAGGGAGCCGTCGCTGAGGAGACGGTTGATGTTCTCGCGGAAATTGTCCACCCAAAGACCGCCGGCGCCACCACCGGCGTTATTGAAGGAGCCGCCGTCATTAGCCCGATCTCGCGGGCCGGCGTTGCGGGCGAGACGGCCAAGACGATTAGGTTGGCCGGGTTGGGGTTCGCCGTTCTGGCCATCCTGGGCAGTGGCATCGGTCTGGTCCGACGCTTGTGCGCCGTTCGGTTGCGCAGAGTTCCCTGCTTGCTGGCCTCCGCGCGGGGACGAGGGTTGTTCTCCGGGGGATTGAGCCTGTGTGCCTTCCTGGTTCGCGCCAGGTTCTCCTGTTTGCGAGCCTTGCTGGGTCTGGCTGCTGTTTTGCGCGGTCTGGGAAGAGCGTTGGCCGGATTGGCCCGGCTGGTTTGCACGTGCGGCGGCGGAAAGCTGGTTGGTGTCACCGGAGGATGAGGACGAGAACGAGGAGGAGGAAGAGTTGGTTCCTTCGGCTTGAGACATCTCGAGCTGCAATTGGCTGGTCAATTGGTCCAACTCCTGTTGGGCCAGACGAAGGGCTTCGGTGTCGTCGCCCAGGACGCTTTCGGCGGCGCGTTCGACGCCGCGTTTAAGCTGTTCGAGTCCGGAACGCGAGCGCTGGCCGGTCTCATTGGCTTGCGGGAGGAAATCCTGACGAAGCATTTCGGAAGTGAGTTCCAGCAATTTGGCGCCGTCCTGTTCGGAGGTGTCTTTGAACTTGTCGAGGAGGGTGCGGGTCATCGGACCGTGATTGAGCATTTGGTCCTGGAGTTCTTTCACATCCTTGGCGGTGTCCTGAGTAAATTTGCGGACGGTGTCGTAAAGCTGGCTGGAGAGAAGGGGCTCGGCTTGTTCAGCCTGTTGTGAGACTTCGGTAGCGCGCTCGACGAGGTTGGTCAGGTGTTGCTTTTGTTGGGCCAACTGCTCGAGCATTTGCGGGCGTCGCGGAGAGTCCGAGAGCGACTTGCGCTCACTGCCCGCTTCGGTATTCATTTTCTGCAAGAGGTCCTCTTGTTGGCGCGCCAATTCGCGGGCCTGGGCGCGCATTTCTCGCAGGTCATCGGCGAACTGACTGGAATTCTCTTTGCGCAACTGGTCACGGAGGTCCTGGAGCTGACGTTGGGCGCGAGTGCCAGCGGCCAGCGCCTGGGAGACGGCGCCTTGGCCGGCAGCTTCGGCGGCGCGTTGGACGTCCTGGCGGGTCTGTTCCAACTGCCGTCGTTGCTCAGCCATGCGGGATTGGTTTTCCGGTTGCTCCATGCGCTGGCGCACCTCGTCGGCGTCGGCGAGCATCTGCTGTTCCTCCTCCTGAAGGCGCTTGAGGCGGCGCTGGATTTCGGCTCGCTCCTCGTCGGTGCGGGCCTCCTGCAAAGCCGTTTGCAGTTCCTTGAGGCGGTCGTTCAAATCCTGCTGACGCCGGGCCAGTTCTTGCAACCGGTTCATGACCTGCAATTGTTCACGGCGTTGGGCGGTCTGCGGCGATTGGGCCAGGCGCTGTGTTTCGTAACGGTTTTCGGGTTGGGTGAGGTCCATTTCCTCGACCTGGCGCTGCATCTGCTGGTCGCGACTGCCGCCGCCGCGTTGGTTACGATTGCGGCTGCGTGAGACCTGGTACTCGTGCTCCTGGACTCGCAGCAAAGCCTGATAGGCCGCCTGTTCGGCGGTCAGCGCTTCAGTTAAGGCCTCGGGCGAGTTGGTGGTCGCCGCCTCGAGGCGCGCCAGGGCTTGTTCCATGTTCTTAACGGCGCCGGACCAAAGGTCTGCGGTCCTGGGGTCTCGCCGACCCTCCAAGGCGGCCCGGGCTTGAGTCAGTGCTTCGGCTTGCGCCTCGCGTAGAACGGAGATGTCGCCCGGGAGAGAAGCGGTTGGGGATGGGGAGGAAATAGAATTTCCGCGAGTGCGGGTGCGAGGGGAGGCGGGTTGGTCGCCGCCGGGTTGAGCTGCGAGCTGGGCCATCACACGGTGCTTAATCCTAATCGCTACATCCCGCCCCGCTAGGGCTTGGGCCTGTTCTCCGAGTGGAGGTTCACTATAAACATCGCGCCATGCTGGGGCTGGAGGTTGGCGCATGCCGGACGGGAGAGCCGCAAGTACATGCAAAGAGCCGAGCATGGGGAGAGAATTACGATTAGGATTACGATTTGAAGTTCCCGGGAACGCTGTCTGCGAATTCGTATCGCGCGAGGAAGGCAGAGGGGGAATTTTGTGATTCGGCCCGGGCGCGGCGGTGTTTTCTCGCCGCAGTTTCCAGGTGCCGAGGACGATCTGCTTCTGCAGTTCGACCAGACGACCGCTTCGGCCGCCTTGCTGGCCGGAGTTCTCGCCTTCGCCCTGACCGTCCATGCCTTGTCCTTCGCGAAACACTTCCTCGAAGGGCCGGACCTCGACAAAAAACAGATCGCTCGTGGTGCGGCGGAGCTTGCCGTCCGGATCGAGGTCATCCGCCCAGACAAACCAGGAGATAAGCTGATCGGGTTGCGCATCGAGATCTTCCAGCCGCAGGACGGTTTGAAACGCTCGTTTCTCCCTGGCGGGCACGTTGTGGCCCAATTCGACGAACCGCGGTTCGCCTCCTGCGAGCGCATAAGCCAAGCCGTACGCCGGCACTCCAAAGTCATCCCAAACGGTGCCTTCAAAGGAAATCTCTTCCAAAGGAGAAGGCCGCAAATCACCGCGTGGGGCGGCAATGCGAAGCTCCGGGGGGCGATTCTTCAACACCTCGAATACAAATTGAGCGGGAACTTTGTTAGTTCGTCCCTCCGCGTCCACAAGTTGAAGTTCGTAGGTCTTCGAGGCCGTGAGGGTGAACTGCTTCAGGAGCGCGAGCGGGCGGTTGGTTTCAATGATCAACGGGACGGTATTCCGCTCTTTGTCTCTGGCGACGAGTTGAGCAGAAGCGACAGGTTTGTTGAAGTGAAGAGTGAAATCCAGCCGGGAACCTTCGACGGCGCTTAACCGACGGGTGTCAGGGATATGCTTTTGCGGCTGTTCGGTATAATCGGGGAAAGTCAGGTCGGCGTCGGCGCGTTCCAACCGCGGATGCTCGAATACCGTGACATTGAAGTCGCGGGTGCGCTGGCCGGCGAATTCAACATGATAAACCAGGTTGCTGGCTACTTCGGGCACACTACCACCGAACATGGGGTCGGAAAGGCTCTTGATGAGGGGGATGCGGCGAATGTCCTCGGCCGCAAGGGAGACAGCAGGGCTAGCGGGTGAGACGCCCTGGTTAACTCGCAGGCGAGACACCTGCGCTACATTGGGGCTGACGAGCAGCTCGACATTGGCCGGGAGGGCGCCGGTAAAGCGCGCGAGCACGACGAGGCTACTGCCGCGTTCCAAGCTAACATCGCCGGGCGTCACAGTAACTTCAGATTCAACTATCCTGGCCAGCAATTTGTGGCCGCCGGTGACACGCAGGCCGGACAAGGCGACGCAAAGCAAAACGACAGCGAGCCAGTGGGCGGCCTGTGCGACGCGCAAGCGAGATTGCGGAATGACATCAGCCCAATCCGATTGACGGCGATGTTCGAGCGTCTCGCGAACCAACCGGTCTTGCAGGAAGCTGAGTTGACCATCGGGCTGGGGGTGTTGTTGGACAGCAGTGAGCAGGCGGCCATCGAGGGCCGGGTAACGCGCTTCGATCTGCGCAGCCAATTCATTCCAATCCGGTCTTTGCCGGCGTTGCCGAATGAGAACGAAAGCTGCCGCCACCAGGCCGAGGGACGCAATCAGCGGGAAAGCCAGGGATGAAGCCCAGCCGGTTGCGCGTTGAACAAAAACCAAGAGCAAGCCGAGCAAGGCTACGCCGGCCCAGCCGGCGGCGAGTCCGGACCAGAGTTGCAAACGGCGCCGCTTGGTGGCGAGCTCGGCGAGCCGTGTCTTTAAAAGCGATTCAATGTTCATGTTTTAACCCGTTAGCTCATCTACGTCGCCGTATCGACCTGAATGGCAGACCGGCGCGCGGTGCGCCCGGCCAGCCAGGTTTCCAACAACAATACCACAAGTGCGGCGACCACGAGCCAGCGCCAGATTTTTTGCCGGCTCTCCAACTCCGCGTTTTGCAGGCTGAGCTTTCGCTCGGTTTCGTGGGCGAGCGCCGTGGGCTGACCGGCTACCGGGGCGCCCAATCGTTCCAACTCATCCACCGGCAGCGGGGCGGTGCGGCTCTCCGACGCGTCGAGGTTGACGGCAAACCGCGCGCCTGTGATTGCCGGGCCTACAGTGTAAATGCCGGGCGTCAGAGTTTTGGAGAAATTCGTTTCACCCGCAGCCAACGTCAATGGGGAGCCATCCGGCAATTGGATGGTCAAAGGCCGTCCAGAAGAACCGGCGAGCGGGACCACATCGCCCACGTGATATTGGATGGGCGCGGGAGCCGGGGCACCAGTTTCTTCGAGCAGAGAATAGAGCAATGGAACGAATTTGGTGGAAAGCGCGAGCTGGCTGTCATCCGGCTGCCACCCGGAGGTGAGCACCCACACGCGGCCTCTACCGACGGGTACTTCGAGGAGCGCGGGATCGCCGGTATCGAACTTCGCCAGCGTTCGTGCCTCAGGAAAGCTTGCCGGGTCAAGCCGCCGATATTGCCAGAAATGGATTTTAGTAAAGTCGCTGAAACGGGGGTCGGCAAACGGTGCAAAGACCGGATGCCGAAAATCGATTTCGGCAAGCATCGCGTAATTGCCGGGCCGAACCTCCGCGGCCGTTACTTGCTGCAGGCCGAGCAAGGCAGCAAGGGTCGAGGCGGCGGCTTCGGTTTTCACCAGGAAGAGCAATGATTTGCCGGCGATGATCTCGGCGTGGAGCGCCCGGGCCAATTCGTCCGGCAGTTGTTCGGTGGCGACGAACAGGCTCGCCGCGTGAAGGTCGCCGGGTGGGGAGGGCGCTCGCGGTAACTGGACGACCAACTGGACCGCTTGGTGCCATGTTTCCTGGAAGGCGCGCTCGAGAAAATAGAGCGGCTGTTTGGTGTCTTTCTGCGAATCGCTTCCGAAATAAAGCACCTTGAGACGCGTCGTTTCCGGCGGGACGACGAAGATGGTGTTGTCGAAATCCTCCTCGTCGCCCTGGAGGATGATTCGGTCCGGGTGAGTGCCTGTCGAGGCGGGCTTACCGCCTGCCGACGTTGTGTCGAGCCCAAACGGCACGGGCGGCGGGGAAGGCGCCCCACTGGCAGGCTGGAAGCCCGCCTCTACGGGTACCTGAACGATGCGGCTTTGGCCGGGGGGCACATAAATATCGAGCGGCGCCCCCAAGAAGGTGCGTCCATCCGGATGCGCCCAGCCGACCTTAAGCTGTTCGCGGCGTGAATCGGGGGCGTTGCTGACTCGCACACGCACGACCGGTGCGGCTTTGGCATCGGTTTCCTCCGAGTCGGCGACCAGTTGCAGAGAAGCGTTGCTGAGGTGCCTGGCTTTCAGGGTTTCGACTGATACCTTGATGTCTCTCGGCCACTCATAGCCCTGCAGCGGCTCGAGATGGCTGCCCTCCTGCAAATCGCTGAAGAGGATGATTTGACCGCGGGCAGGGGCCGGCTTTCCGCCATTATCCGCCAACGTCTCCGCCGCGGCGATGAGCGCGCTGCCCAAATGCGTGGCGGACCAACCGGGGGAAACACCGCCCAGCTTGCCGAGGGCAAGGGCGACACGTTCGCCCGCCGGGGAGGAGTTCCATTGTTCGAAAGTTACGAGGGGAGTCACCCGGCGATCAAAGGTAAACAGGGCGACCTGGTCGGCGGGAGAAGTTTTGCGAAGGAAAGACCCGACCCGGTCGCGCGCGTCCGTCCACAGATCCGCACGCCGCATGCTGGCGCTGGTATCGACCAGGAGCAAAAGGCGGCGGGCAACGGCGGGCTCCGGAGGGTTGCTCGGTCTCTTGAGGAATGGCCGAGCAAAGCCGAGTGCCAACAAGCAAAGCACGGCGCAACGAAGCAGCAACAGCAGCAAATGCTCGAGGCGGCTGCGGCGGGTGAGGCGCGGCGGTGAAGGCAACAAGAACATGAGCGAACTGAAAACGGTGCGTTCGCGGGTGGTGCGGCGGATGAGATGGAAAACGACCGGCAGCGCAACGGCGAGCGCACCGAGGAGGAAGAGTGGAGCGAGAAAGGTCATGCGAGTCTTTCTGCGCCTGCGCGTGCTGCGGAAGCAGCCGGGCAGAATGAGGCGCGAAGCATTTGGAGCTTTGCCGAACTATGTTCTGTGCTCATCTGGCGGAGAGTTTACCAGAGGCCGGTTGCCGTGAAACTCGTCTCACGTTCCTTCGCCGCTGCATCCGCTGGCGCAGGAAATCGAACAGGGCCAATTCGAGTGGACGGTCAGTGGGAAGGCGATGACAGGTGATTCCCAATCGCTGGCAAAGCGAGCGCAATTGGGCGCAGTGGGCGGTTAATTTGCGCAGGTATTCCTTTCGCGCGGCGCCAGGATCGATGAAGAGAACGCGCCCCGATTCGACATCTTGAAACATGGCCGGGTCAGGGAAATCGAATGTTAGTTCAGCCGGGTCGAGCACCTGGAAGACAGTCACCTCGTGCCCGCAAGCAGCGAGCGCAGTCAATTCCGGCTCAAGCAGCTCAATGGGCGCGAGAAAATCTGACAGCAGCACGACGAGGCCACGCTTGCGCACGATCTCGGCCATCCGTTTCAAGGGAGAGAGCAGATCGGTAGCGCGTCCGAGCGCAGGCTTTTCCAACGCGAGCATTAACTGGCGCAGATGTCCGGTGCGATGGCGGGCGGGAAGGAATTCGCGGAGTTCCTCATCGAAAGTGAGCACGCCCACCGAATCGCCCTGAAGATAGAGGAAATAAGCGAGCGTGGCGGCCAGGGTCGCCGCATACTGGGATTTGGTATAACCGGTCGAGCCATAAGTCATCGAGCGGCTGTTATCGGCCAGCAGATAGCAACGCAGGTTGGTTTCGTCCTCAAATCGCTTGATGAAATAGCGGTCGCTCCGGGCGAACACGCGCCAGTCAAGGTAGCGGGGATCATCGCCGGGAGCGTACTGGCGGTATTCGGTGAACTCGACGGAGAAGCCGTGGTATGGGCTGCGGTGAATGCCGTTCCAGAAGCCCTCAACCACCACGCGGGCGCGCCATTCGAGATTGCGGATGCTCATCAGGGCTTTGGGATGGATGAGCGAGGAGGCGGGCAGCGAAGCGTTCTGGGTGGAGTTTGTCATGTCGGGGACGAACTCGAAGCCCGAAGGCCTAAATTCGAAATCCGAAAGAAGGCGGAAATCCAAGATCCAAAGAGGGAGGCAGGCATCCGGAATTCGGATTTTGGCCTTCTTTCGGCCTTCGGGATTCGGATTTCGGATTTCATGTGAGCGGCGCTTTAATGGTTTCGAGCAGGCGCTGGATGACGTTTTCCACATTGACTCCTTCGGCCTCGGCGCGGTAGTTGAGCAGGACGCGATGACGGAGGGTAGGATAGGCGAGGTTTTGGATGTCCTGCACAGTGACATGGGCACGCCCTTTGAACAGGGCCCGCGCTTTGGCACCGAGCACCAGGAATTGGCCGGCACGAGTGCCGGCGCCCCAACTGGCCCATTGGTTGATAAACTCCGGTGTTCCGGCCTGCTGCGGACGGGAGGCGGCGGCGAGCTTCACCGCGTAACGGACCATCTCCTCGGCAATCGGGACTTTGCGCACGAGTTGGTGAAATCGCAGCACATCCTCGCCAGTGAAGAGAGGTTCAATTGGGGCTGGCGCTTCGGCGGTCGTGCGGGTGACCACCGCGACCTCTTCGTCCTCGGGCAGATAACCCATCACGACATTGAACATGAACCGGTCGAGCTGGGCTTCGGGCAAGGGATAGGTGCCTTCCATCTCGATGGGGTTCTGGGTGGCGAGCACAAAGAACGGCTCTTCGAGGGCGTGGCGGATGCCGGCGGCGGTGACCTGGTGTTCCTGCATGGCTTCGAGCAAAGCGGCCTGGGTCTTAGGCGGTGTGCGATTAATTTCGTCCGCCAAAATCATGTTGGCGAAGACGGGGCCGCGCACGAAGAGCATCTTACGGCCTTCGCCAGTGTCCTGGAGGATCTCAGTGCCGGTGATGTCGGCGGGCATCAGGTCGGGGGTAAACTGGATGCGCTGAAATTTGAGGTGGAAGATGCGCGCGATGGATTTAACGAGCAGCGTCTTGGCCAACCCGGGCGCGCCGGTGATCAGGCAATGGCCGCCGGAGAAGAGCGCGATGAGGATTTGTTCGATGACGTCCTTCTGGCCGACGATGACCTTGCCCAGTTCGGCTTCGATCTGGAGGCGGCCAGCGGTGAGGCGCTCGACGATTTCGCGGTCGGCGTGGGAAGATGGGGAGAGTGCGTTGGAGGATTCGAGTTGCGTTAGTTCAGTGCTCATAAAAATTCAGTGTGTCATGAGGTAAAAGATGATGTTAATGCCGAGCGGGTAGCCGCGTTTCTCGGAGAATTCGTGAAAGAAGCCGTCATCTTCGCCTTCGCGTTCCCAACTGTCGCCGTTATCGCAGTTGTGGGTAGCGATAACCATGATGCGGCCTTTGTCGTCGTGAATCGCCCGGACGTGCATATCGTGCGCCGCACGGCCCTGGCGGTCATAGTTGTCGTAGTCGTCGTGGTAATATTCCCAGGTAATGCCGTACTCCGGGTCATTAGGGTCCAGGCTGCGAATCCCCTGGTGGCTATTGGGAGTCTGCAACTTGTTCTTGGGCCCTTTGAGATCAAAGACGCAGTGGAAAAGCTGATTGGTCATGTCGATTTCGAGGAATTCGCTCCCGGGCAGAACCTTTTTGATATTTCGCTCGAAATTGTCCCATTGTTTCTGGCCCCAGAAATCGTCGGCCATGAGGACGCCGCCGTTGTGCAGATATTTGCGCAGAATTGGTATCTCTTCCTCCTTCAACTCGAGCCCGCCCGGTTCGACCATATAAATCCAGGGGTAATCAAATAGCGCCGGATCGGTCAGCCTGATGACACGCCCCTCCGGATCAGTTCTGATTGACGTCACCTGCTGGATGCGGAAAGAGAGATTCAGGTCGCTATCCGGAAAGTCGGTAATCCATCCGATCCGGCTCGAAGTGCGGGAGATGTCTGGTGTGTTTGGCGCGCGCCGGTAAATGACGCGCGCGAAAGTGAACACGTCCTTTTCGAAACCCGGTTCGTTGGTCCAGTTGGGCGTTCCGGTGCTGTGGGAAGCAATCTCGCGCGCGGTCCGCACGGTATCGACGTTCACCGGGTCGCCGCCTTCAGTGTGCGTCCAGCCTGTATCACCGCCGCCACCCCAACGTCGTCCTCCCCCCCATTGAGAGAGGCCGATACCCAAGGTCAGGGGCAGGATTAACAGAGGCAAGAGGCGTCTCTTCATGGTTTGGCCGCAGCATTGGCCAGTCTCGCTTCGCTCTCCACGCTGGTCTGCAACGATTCGTTCTCGATTTCCAACAGCAGACGCAGCGCGGCGCGGTAGCGGGGGGCTTCCTCGAGAGCCTGCAGCACGTGGCGTTTGGCCTCCGGGTCACCAGCGCGATGGAGCAACTCCGCCAGCCGGAAATGCATCTCGGCGGGATCCAACGGATTAAGTTGCAACAGGACCCGATACGCCAGGATGGCTGTCTGAGCTTCGCCGGTGCGTTCGCTGGCCTGCGCCAAAAACCGGTAAGGGGAGGCGACCAGCGGATCAACGGCTAAATAGCGATACGCGTTTTGCAGGACCGCCGGCCAATCCTGCGCGGCAGCGTCCAATTCCATCAAACGCGCGTAAGCCTCGGGCGCTGCGTCATCCTGTTCTGCCAGCCGAGCGAGAACCCGGTGTTCGGCGTTGGTCTCACCCAAAGCGCGGTGGGCCGAGGCAAGCATCGCCCAAGCACTGTCCGAGCCCTTCTGCGCCGGATAAAGGTCGGTCAGCTTTTGGAGTGGTGTCTTGGCTTCCTGAAATTGCTTCTGCAGCAGAAAGCATTGCGCTTGCTCGTTCAGCGCGTAAAAGTTCGTCGGATGGCTGGCGACCAACTGAGCGAAAAACTCCGTTTCATCAGTGCGCGGTCCCGGAATAGCAGGTCCAGGGTGGAGCGGTCGGTTTGGGGTTCCTCCGGAAACGGCTTCTGCGTTTGTTGCCGTCGTATTGGTGAATGCCAAGGAGAGTGGTGCATTAGTGGTGGCTGGGGCGGGAAGCGGCGTGTCGGTGAGCACCCTGTGGAACGCCTGCGGCTGAGCATCTGCAGCCGCCCTCCTTCGTAGCTGGGCAAGGTCCAGCTTTTCCCAATCCATTCCCGGGGCGAGTTGCTGGGCGCGTTCGCGCGCAAACCCGGCAAAATCTTCTTCGATTTTCTCGATGGGTTCGGTGTGGCTGGCGATAGCCTGGTTAATTTCGGCGCCTTCGCCTAAATCGCGCAGGATGGCCTGCAACCGTTCCAATCCGAAACGCTGGACGATAAACTCGACCACCAGCGAGGATTCATAGTAGGCAAACTGCACGTGAAGGTCTGACTTAGGTGAGACGAAGGCGGCGCTGAGCTTGGAAACCGGCGTCAACTCGTCCCCGAGGACCATCTCGCGATAGCGCGGGTTCATTTGCTGCCCCCACGCGGGATTGCGTTGGCCTTCCTCATAAACGGAGATGCCTTCGCTGAGCCAGCGCGGCATTTTGTTGCGCGTCATTTGCAAGGTGACGACATGACAGAACTCGTGCCAGAGAACAGCTTGCCAGTTGACCGCGTGGCCGGGATGGGCCGCGGGGCTATTGGCGGTAATGACGGTGCCGAAACAAACGCCGAGGTAGCCTGGATTTCCAGGCATGCCGAAGGTGCGGACCTCGAAATCCTTGTGTTCGGGGAAGATTTCGATATAGGTCGGGCGTTTCACTTCCATGCCGTATTTTGCGCAGAGATTGCTTCTCGCCTGGGTCAGCAAGCCGAGGACCTGGGCGCCGTACACTTCAGCTTCGTGGCGGCTCATGCGGACCAAAAAGTCGTGGTTGGTAAGTGTCGCGAAATTCCCCATTACGTCGTGCAAGGCGGCCAGGTTGTAAGCCTCCACGTCGTAGCCATCTTGTTTCTGCACTTGCTCCGCAAGTTTCCAGCCCTCGGCTTCTTCGCCCAGGCGGAGCAGGTCCTGCGCAAGCTGGGCCTTGGCCGGGAGGTAATCCGCTTCGAATTGCAAAGCCTGGCGCTGATGGGCGGCGCCTTCGGCAAAGCGATAGTTCTGGGAGAGCTTCTGGCCGATTAAATAGTCAACGCGCGGATTGGCCGGCCAAAACATCAGCGCGGTTTGCCTGTCCTTCTCCTCGGCCTGAGGCTGGTTTTGGAGGTGGGCCAACACGGCCCGATAGGCCCAAGCATCCGGTTGCCAGGGATTGATGGCTTTGAGTCGGTCGAGAAGCTCTTCGGCCCCGGAGTAATCTTCGGCATCGATATTATGATCCACGAGCAGCAGGAGGCTGCCCACGTGATTGCTGTTACGCTGGAGTGCTGTTTCAAGCGAGGCGGCCATGAGCGCCTGGTCGCTCGGGGCATAGGCACGGGCCAAGCCGAAGTGCAGGTCGGGGTCGTCCGGCAGCTCTTTCAATCCCTCGCCGAACTTTTTGGCGGCGAGGGCAAAGTCATGCTTTTCCAGCGCCAACTCGCCACCGGCGAGATAGACTTCGCGGAGTTTCGGCTCCTTTTTCCTGGCGCCGTCGAAAATGGTGTCAAGCACACGCTTGGGATCGGCACCTTCAGCCAAGGCCGCCTGGCCGAAGACGACCAGGCTCGGGGGGTCGTTGTTGTAGTCCCTGGTGTGCCTCGAAACAATGCGGACAATCTCCTCCGGGATTGCGGCGGCTGCATCCGCCTGGCCATTGAACTGGAAAACTTCGCGCGCCTGCCAATGCAGGCGAAGGTCGTAACGGTCCGACGCGAGCGCGTTCGTAATCGCTGCTCTGGCTTCAGGGTACTGCCCGGTCGCCAGGAGAGCCCGGCAGAGCAGCAACTGCCATTCTTCGTTGTCGGGCGATTCGTGTACAGCTTGCCGGGCCAGGGTGATACAACCGTCATAATCTCCGGACAGAAACTTGCCTTGCGCCTCCTGCAAATCCGCTCCGGCCGCCATCCAGGACCAGGCGAGGACCAGCAAACTGCCGGCCAAAGGCCAGGGCCGCAGCGCGCCAAAGCGCCGCTTCATTGTAACTGCAACAGTCAAGCGATGGCGCAACGTAATCCATATGGCGCGCAGCATCAAACGGGTTCGGAAAAAATGGCCACGAAAGCACGGGCCGCAACCGTGACTGCAGGAATAGGAACCAAGGTGTTCAAAGTCGGAGAGGTAATTGATCCGGCAGGTCTTCGAGGAGCTCAGGAGCAACCTTTACTGGCTCCTGTGCCATGAGGAAGTAAAGCCAGCACTGTGTCACAGGCCGCCGATAAATTTGGGACAAGGCCTGCGCGTAGAGGTTTAATTGCGGCTGGTATAGGCTGGCGCGCTCCGCCAAACCGCCGGGTGTCACCCAGTCCGTCTTGAAATCCACAAGCCACAACTGCTCTGGCAACAGCACCACCAAGTCTGCAACACCCTGAACCACGACAAATTCTCCATCCAAACTCGCCTCGGATGGCTCGCCGGTGAATTGGGACAGGTCTGCGGCTTTAAACCGGGCGGTGAACGCCAGCTCACGCTGCACCCGGGGCGCGTGAGCACGAACTTTTTTGCCGAGGTCCGATTGCCAAAACGCCGCCAGCCCGGCGAAGTCCAGCAGCGTCACCTGCTCCTGGCTTAAGGCCCCAGCATGTTCCAGGCGCGCTGCCTCCCGCTTCAGCGCCGCCAAGCTGACTGTTTGGTCCAGTGACACTAGCTGCAAAAACAAGTGGTGGGCGTCACCGATCTCGACCGGATTCGAGTCCGCAGTCCGTAGCCCGTGGTCAACGGACTTTTGATTTTGGACTTTGAGCTTAGGACTTCGGCCTGCCGACGAGGGAGTTGGCACCTGCCGCCTGAACGCCTCTGCCGCTTCCTCGCCCTCCGCCGCCCGGTGGCGCAACATCGAAACCGAGGTCTTGGCAGGCTCGCGTGTGGCAGCCGCAAACGAATACTGCCAGGCAAGTCGCTGTTGAAGTCTGTGCCATTCCGCCGGCTCGGCCGTCATGCAAGAATCGGTCGCTTCTACCAGGGTATCGCCGTCGCTCCCGACTAATTTAGCATCGTCGTGGACGAACCAGCGCAGCAAGGCGTTTTGGCCTTCGCACTTCGTGTCCTCGCAGTGGTCGACATTGCCGGCAAACCAGAGCGCGAGCCAATCGGCATAACTACGGGCGGCCAGCAGCTTGTCTGGCTCTACAGCCGTTTTTGGCAGCGGGGACGCCGCCTCACTGGCAGGCTGGAAGCCCCCCGCCACGGGCGAGCGCCAGAGTTTGTTGAATGTGGTTTCCGGAACGGCTCCGCTGAGGAGCAGCAGGTCGCGGGCGCGGGTCATGGCGACATAAAGCAGACGCAGCTCTTCGCCGAGCAGGTCGCGGGTTTGGCGCCGGCGAGCCAGCCAGTAGGGCAGGCTGGGATAGCTCCTGGAGGTGTGGGGCGGTTTGATGTGCGGGCAAAGCCCGTACTCTTCATCGAGAATGAGCTCGGCCCGCAGGTCAGCAAGGTTGAACGCCTTGCCCAGGTCGGCTACCATCACGACTGGAAATTCGAGTCCTTTGCTTTGGTGAATGCTCATCAGCCGCACGGCATCTTCGTCATTGACGGCCGCCACTTCCGGCTCGGTCTCAGCCAACTGTTGCGCTTCGATGAAACGGAGAAAACGAAACAGGCCCTGGCGCTGGAATTGGTCAAACCGTTGCGCCAGACTCACGAGGCGCTGCACATTGGCCTGGCGTTGTCCGCCGCGAGGTTGAGTCAAAAGCCAGGCGCCGTAGTGCGTTTCCGACAAGACCGTCTCGAGGCAGCGCGAAAGGGAGACCTGCCGAGCCAGCCGCCGCCACCGGGCGAAGCGCTCGAGGAACGTGGATACCTTACGCCAAGTTGGGTTTCGGACGCTGGATTTGGGACCGTGGATTTCTTCCCACCGCACGAGCGACGTCCAAAAGTGCGCTTTCGGCAACACGAGCCGAATGGCGGCCAGTTCGTTTAGCATTAGCCCGACCAGAGGGGAATGAAGCACCGCCAGCACCGGCAAATCCTGCAACGGATTATTCAGCAGGCGCAGCAGATTCAATAAGTCCGAAATTTCCAGGCTTTCATAGAATCCGCCGCGGGCCACCTGCAACGGCACCTTCAGCCGGGAAAACTCCTTGGCGTAGCTTTCCGCTTTGTGGGTTGGCGCACGCAACAGAACCGCCATATCGCGCCATTGGACGGGCCGGAAGTGTTGCTCCTCTTCGTCCCAAACCGGATGCTGCCGAGCTTTCAACTCGAGAAGCCGCAAGGCCACCAGACGGGCTTCCTTGTCGGTTTCTTCGAGATCCCTCACCTCGACCAACTCGTCGGACGCTTCTTCATCCGAGTCCGGCGCTTCGCCCCTTCGTTTCAGCCGCAGGTGCAGCTCGACAGGAGGAATGGAGGCAGCGGTGCGGCCCAACTCACGCCTTTCGGTGGGCGCGCCGAAGCGCAAGCGCGCTGTTTCGTCGTACGATACCCCGCCGACTTCCTTCCGCATGATGAGCCCAAAAAGCGAATTGACGAAATTCAACAGGCCCTCGCGGCTGCGGAAATTATCGACCAGCGGGATAGCCTTGCCCTGCCCGCGGCCCCATTGCTCGATGTAACCTTGAAAGATATAAGGATTCGCCAGCCGAAACCGGTAAATGCTTTGCTTGACGTCCCCTACCAGGAACCGATTGGCCTGCGCATCTTCTCGGCTCAGAGCCTCAATGATTTTATCCTGCGCGGCGTTGATGTCCTGGTACTCATCAACAAAAACGAAACGGAGCTTCTGGCGCCAGTGGCGCGCGATTTCGGTCGGCTGCTGGGTTTCGTTGTCCCATAGCAGCCGCAGCGCGTATTGCTCCAGATCATGGAAATCCACGACCGCCAGCTCGCGTTTGGCTTCGGTGAAAGCGCTCGTGAACTCATTTACCAGCCCCAGCAGAGCCGTCATCTGGCCGCGCACGCAGTTCCAGTCCTGCTCCAGTGGGTCATCCGATTGAAGGGCGGGCGGCCAGCCATTTCGGCTGTCTTCTCCGCCGGTACGGGCCAGCGGAAAAAGGAATTCTGCCTCCTCGACCAGCTTTTCCAGCGGCTTAAGCCAGAGCGCCTTCTTGCCAGACGCGCAATCCTTCTCGAAAGCGCAGATTCTTTCCAGGGCCGATGCAGCGCAGGCTCTCCAGGCGGCGAGGCGCGGACCGGGAGAATCGGCAGCGGGGAGGGATTGCTTCAATACTTCCAGCGCGGCAGCGCATTTGCCGGCCAGGTTATTTCCTGCGGCATTTGCTTCCACTGCCACGGGCAGCCAGGTCTCGCTCCATTCCCTGAGGCCGCGCTTCAGCCACGCAAGCCATGCCTCCGGTTCGGCCGCGGCGAACACCGCCAACTGCTGGCGCATCCAACCGGCTGGGTCTGGACGGGTTTGGGTGTAATCATGCAGCCGCAGGATGAGCCCGCGGACAGCTTGGTCGGAGCCCCCGCCCTGCGCCTGCATGAGGCGCTGGACAGCTTCGGCGGTCTCGCCGTGCCCGCCGTAATACTTCTCCAGCAAATCGTCCAGTTGTTCCTCCGCCAGCAGCCGCGCTTCTTCCTGGGCGAGCACTGCTAACTGAGGATCCAGTTCAAGTTCGTAGAAATGTTCGCGCACCAGATTCAGGCAAAAGCTGTGCAGCGTCCCGATGTGAGCCATATCGAACAGGGCCAATTGCTCCCGCGATTTGGCCTCTTCGGGGCACTTTGCCGACTCCTCCTCCAGCCGAACACGGATGCGCTGGCGCATTTCCCCTGCCGCCACCTCCGTGAACGTGACCATCAGGATTTGGTCCAGCGACGCTGGCGGCTTCTCCGCCGTGAGGCAGTTCAGGCACCGCTCGACCAACGTGCGGGTCTTGCCGGTGCCGGCGCCGGCCACCACCAGCACGTTGCCGCGCGCGGCAATGGCCGCTTCCTGGGAGGCGGTGAAACTCATTTCTTCACGACTCTCAAGGTGTGACAGGTGCGGGGCCAGTGCAACCCCAAACCCAACACCCCCACCCATCAACCAAGCCCCAGCGTTCGAGCAGCTTCTCAATCCTTGCCATGTCCTCTTTAAGTGTCCGGCCTCAAAATCCCGATTGATTTATCAGAGAAGTCGCCCCATCATCCCCGACGTTAAATTGAAACTGTCTTCGCTGATTGAAAAAATTGGAGGGCGCAGGAGAGGCGAGGCGGCAACCCCGCCCGCCTTGGGCGAAGCGATGCGCTTTGGCTACGGGCCGTTTCGATTTAAAACCCGTCTGCCCAGAGGCCTGGAATACACCATCCAGGCTTCAACGGATTTGCGGACCTGGACGGTGCTGGCCAAGGGCAAGGCCGCCGAGGAAACCCTTGAGTATATCGATTCGGAGGCCTTCAAATTCACCTTCCGTTTTTATCGGGTCCTGGCTGGGGAAGTTCATTCGGCCAATGTCATTGGTTATGCCTCCGTCACGCTGGCGCCCGGGTTCTCGATGATTGCCAATCCCTTTGATAGCTCCCAGACCGTGAGCGATATTTTCAAAGACTGGCCGGAGGGAACCGGTTTGAACAAGTTCGATACCCGCCTCTTCCGCCTGGTCGAGAATGAACGCGATTCGGGCAAATGGACCAATCCCACCGAAAAACTGGCCCCGAGCGAGGGCGCGATTTTTTTCAACCCGACTTCCGATTACAAGTCGGTGAGCTTCGTCGGCGAAGTTCTGCAGGGCAATTTGTCCGTGCCGATACCGGCGGGTTTTTCGATTCGCAGCTCGCTGATGCCCAAGCCGGGACACCTGGCCGACGACCTGGGTTTTCCCATCGGCAACGGCGATGTTATTCATATTTTTGATCGCGAGAAACAGAAATACGTGCTGCACCCTTACGAGGACGGCAAATGGAGCGCTGGACCTCCAATCGTGAGCGTAGGGGAATCGTTTTGGGTCGCCAAAGCTGACCCCGGCAATTGGACGGTAAATTTCCAGGCGGAGTAGGGGTTCAGATTTGTCTTTTCCTTTTTTTGGCCTTTGGGATAGAGTCCGCCCATGGCGGAAATAGTCGAATTTGTCAAACGCGGAGCGGGGTCAGTAACTCCGGCGACGGTGGAAAAGATGCTGCGGCATTTGCCGCAGTGGAAGCTGGAGTTTACGCAGATTTACGAGCCGTTGTTCCCCCACCTAGTGGATCAGCTCGAGTTTTTAGCTGACGCCGTCGAGGACAGCGCCGAGGGGGCCTACAAGGACCTCCCCTATATGGCTTTTGCACAAGCCGTGTTTGCGCTCATCTACGCCCACAAGAAGGTCGGCATTATCCCCGATTCGGTCCTCAACCTGGGCCGGGCGGATGACTCCAGCGTTGTTAGGGCCGTACTGATCCAAAACGAGAAGACCTTTGCCATTTATGCCGCGACTCAGAACCTGGAGTGGTCCAAAATCACCAGCCAGCCCTGAGCGGGCGGAGCGGAGTGCTGGAGTGATCAGAATTGGAATTGGAGTGTGGTAGGTCGCAGAAGATGTCGTCCTTACTCCCGCACCTTTACAAAGCACCGGCGCGGACCGGACTCCAGTTTCGAGCGAGAATTCAGCCGCTCCAACGGCCCCTGGATAACCCCCTTCACCCCCAATACCCTATCACTCCGCTCCGTCCTTCCGTCCCTATCTCTTCCCCAACCCGCTGGCGGTGAGGAACTCGCGGAAGGTCCGGTGCTTGTCCAGCACATCGTCGTGAGCCAACTCGGAGTACAGGAACACCAGGTCATGAGTTCGGAGGTCGGCGGCTTTTAACCCCGCCTCTTTGCACGCCAGAAACGGCGTGCCGCGCCGCTTGAGGGTGGCCATGAGCTGCTCGGTTTCCGCTTTGGTGCCGCCGTGCTCGGTGTAAATGTTCAGAAGCCGGCCATGCTGTTGGTCGTGCCACGCCAGGAATTTGTCCGTTTGGGCATAAAGCGCGTCAAAGAGCCACACCTCCTTGACTTGGCCCGCCAGGCCGCCATGGTCCAGAATCGAGGAGATGACCTGGTAGCCTCCGCTATGTCCGGAGAGCACCAGGCTGCCGATGGAAAAATCTTTTCTTTTTAGGTCGCATTTCTGCCGCAACGTCTTAGCCACTTCGCCGATGAACCGTTTGAACCCGTCCGGGTCTTCCAATTTTCCGCCAAAAGAATCAGGCGCATCGCGGGGGCCCTGGGGCACGACCAACACCGCGTTGCGCTCGCTTTTCACCAATTGCTCAATGAGCTGATATTGTCGTAACACCCCTTCGACGTGATTCCTCCAGCCGTGGAAGTGAACCACCAGGTCAATGCGCCCGGTCTCACGGAAACTCTTGGGAATGAACAGCGCCACGGTATTATCCGAATAATGCTCTTTGGCCGGATAGAACTGGTCCTTGTATTGATGGCCTTCGGCGCGGTTAGGGTGCGGAAATGGAGCGGAGGCCAACCCGGTCAGAATGAGTTGCCCACTTGGGGCATAGAACGCGGCCAGGTCTCCAGCAGACGCGGTGAGGGCCAATGCCGCCCAGCACAGCAACCCCACAATAGGTTCTTTCATACGCTAAAGGAGAATGCCTTCCCGATCGCGCCTTGCCAATCGCCAAAGATGACCACACGAATCCAATGGTGTATTTGCTAAGCAACTCCTCGCGGCTTCAGGGATTCCACCTCGCTTACGGCAGAACAGCAGACTGCAAACGCTCTCTCCTCCCACCACAGTATTGGGACCGGCCGCCAAGCAGGGCGCGCTGCGAAGACGCTGGCCCTTCTCCGCGGTTTCCGGCAGAGGCTGATGGCTATCGGAAAGGGCCGCCGCATGTTGCGAATTCTAGGGGCTCTTTTACCTTGCGGCCTCTTCATACCTATAAGAGGAACAACCCCGCCGGTCAGTTCCCGAAAGCCTTGTGGCGAGAATGCAAAAAAAACCGGAACCTCTGCCCAAACTCATGCATCCCACCAATTGTAGGGGCACTCACGTCCCCCCAAACTATCGAACGAAACTATGAAACTGTGCACCCCGACGCGACGCCTGGTTTCGGTGGCCGGGACGATTTTGTCTCTCTTCAGCCTTGGGTTCCTGTACTCGGCCAGGGCCGCCACCACCAATGTAAGCATTGGAGATAATTTCTTTTCTCCAACGAATGTGACGATTAACCTCAACGATAGCGTGCAATGGACTTGGACCGGGTTCAACGGGCACTCGAGCACCAGTTTAGCAACACCGGCCCTTTGGGATACGGGTCTGCACAGCCACGGATTCACCTTCACGCTCCAGTTTACAAACGCGGGGAGCTTCCCCTATCATTGCACCATTCACAACCAAATGGGCACAGTCATAGTCGCGGGGCCGATCCAGCTTAGTTCCCCCAAATGGACCGCGCCGTCCAGTTTTCAGTTCTCCTACGCGGCCACGCCCGGCCTGAGTTACATCGTGCAACGGTCGGGAGGTTTGCCAAACTTTGTGCCGCTTAGCACCAACGTAGCCACCAGCAGTCCGGTGATTTTTGTGGATACGTCCGCGTCAGGCACTCTTAACTTCTACTCTGTAAAACTCCAGCCGAATCCATGAGACGCGGAAGGCACGGGGCTGCCATGCGTTGGTTTAAGGGCAATTACAAGAGAGAGTTGGCGAGCGCGCGGAGGCAAAATCTGCGAGGGTGCATGCTCTGCGTTTTGCTGATTTGCTGCCAGTCAGGGCCGCTGGAAGCTCAATCGGCGCCGCCTGCGCCAGGCGCGAATCCAAAAACCTTCACCACGAGGGGCGTCATCAAAGAGATCAGCAAGGACGGGTTTATTGTCGCCCATGAAGCCATTCCCGGTTATATGGACGCCATGGCGATGCCTTTCAAGGTAAAGGACCCAAAGGAATTGGCGGGGCTGCGCGCTGGGGACAGTATCTCGTTCCTGTTGAAGGTAACCGAAACGGAGAGCTGGGTAGAACACATCTCCAGGACCGCAACGGCCTCGGTTGCACAACACAGAACTGTTGGCCCCACCGCACCGGAACCCGCCCGGCCCCGGCCATCGCATCCGCTTTTGAATTGTCCTTTCACGAACGAACTGGGACAAACCGTCCGTTTGGCGGATTTTCGCGGCCAGGCCCTGGCCCTCACCTTCTTCTTCACGCGCTGTCCGATCCCCGACTACTGTCCCAGGCTGTCGAAAAACTTCCAGGAAGCCCTTCAAAAGCTTCAAGCCATGCCTCACGCTCCCACCAATTGGCATTTGCTATCGGTTTCCTTCGATACGGATTTCGATACGCCGCCAGTGCTCAGGGCCTACGCCGAACGATATCACTATGCTCCCAACCATTGGAGCTTTCTGACCGGACCGGCAGAGCAAATTCGCGACCTCGCCCGGCAGTCCGATGCCCAGTTCGATAAGGACAACGGCCTTTTCAACCATAACTTTCGCACACTGATCATCGATGCCACCGGCCATTTGCAAATGATATTTCCCACCAGCGGCGATCTTTCGGATGCCATCGTCTCTGAAATCCTAAAGGCGGCTGTCGCGACCAACAGGCCCTCATGATCAATTCGTTTCGAACGTTGGATTTCGGATTTCGGATCTGGAAGTTCCCACGGCTTACGAAAACGCTCCTCTCTTTCTCTGCTCTCGGAGTTATTGCCGGTGCCACGCTCCTGCTGCTGGATTCCTGCTCGACCACGCCCTTGACATTGACCTCCGCCCCTGACATCCCGGGCGCGCTATTCGTTGGCGACCATTCCTGCGCCGAATGTCACACCAACATCTGCCGGGTTTTTCCAGGCAGCGCCCACGCGCGCATCCGCTTGGAAGACCCCCGCGCCGCCGGCCAAACAGGCTGCGAACCCTGCCACGGGCCCGGAAGCTTGCATGTCTCCAGCGGCGGCGGGCGAGGCAAATTCATCGTCAATCCGGGTAAAGACCCGTCCGCTTGTTTCGAATGCCATCGGTCTACCGAGGCCGAGTTCCACCTTCCGCAACACCACCCGGTCCTGGAGAAGAAAATGAATTGCGCACAGTGCCATGATCCCCACGGCCGCGACATTCTCAAACCCGCCGGAGGACTGGCGATGGCTCGTGTCAACGACACCTGCGCGCAGTGCCATCGCGAACAAACCCGTCCCTTCGTTTTTGAGCACCCGGCGATGCGAGAAGGCTGCGCCGCCTGCCATAATCCGCATGGCTCGGTTAACGCCAAGCTCCTGGTGCAACGGGATCTCAACCTCTGCCTCCGTTGCCATGCGCAAGTACAAGGCCCGCCACAGCCCGGGGGAAACGGTGTCAGTCCGGGGGGCTTCTGGATCGGCAATTGGGACCACACCGCTTTTATCCGCATGGGCACCTGCTGGTCTTCCGGGTGCCATACGGCCGTGCACGGCTCGAATATCGATATTCGGCTGAGGTACTGAGAGACATGATGCGTGATGCGTGAAACGTAAAACGTGAAACGTGAAACGTGAAAACGATTCAGAAATGCCGTAACCGCCCGAGCTCCTGGTCTGCGGTGATGCTGTGCTGGGCCATTGGGAAAGCGTGCGTGGCCGCGCCCATCGATGAAAGCCGATTGCCGCCCCCGGCCCCGCAGCAAATCGATTTTGCTCGCGACATCAAACCTATTCTGCAAAACAATTGCCTGAAATGCCATTCCAATGAGAAGCCGAAAAGCGGGCTTCGCCTCACCAGCCGCGAATCCGCTCTTAAGGGCGGCGAGAACGGTCCGGATATTCTCCCCGGCCAAAGCGCCAACAGCCCGCTCATCCACAACGTCGCCCGCCTTGTGCCCGACATGGAAATGCCGCCGGAAGGCCGCGGCACGCCTCTCACCCCGGAGCAGGTCGGCCTTTTACGCGCCTGGATCGACCAGGGTGTCGTCTGGGAAACTGTGGCGCCGGAACCGAAAGTGGAAGCGACCACCACGCCGACTGTTGGCTGGACCACCGTCCACGGCGACGCAAAAAAATTCCGCGAGCTCTATTGGCAGCGCGAAGGCTGGAATGGCAGCCTGGAAGAGTTTGAAATGACCGATAAGCCGGGTCCGGACTCCAAGGTCACTCTCGGCGGCCATGTGCTGCTGGATGATTACCGACTGACACTCTTGGCGCAAAAAGACGATCTGGGCTTCACCCGCTTCGGCTGGTCGCAGTTTCGCAAGTATTACGACGATACCGGCGGCTATAACCCTTTGTTTTCACCGCCCGCCTTTGATCTGAATCGCGATCTGCACCTGGACGTGGGCCGGGCCTGGGCAGATTTTGGCCTGACGCTGCCTCGCTGGCCCCGCATCGTTCTGGGCTACGAATACCAGTACCGCGACGGAACAGAAGCCACTCTCGAGTGGGGGGCGGTCAGCCATGGTACCCTCACTAACAACATCTATCCGGGGTTCAAGGGGCTCTCTGAGAAGGTCCACATCCTGAAGTTGGACGTGGATTATGAGTTGGCCGGCTTCGAGTTGAGCGACAACTTGCGCGGCGAATGGTATAAGCTCGGCACTTATCAGTCGAACGAATTGCTTTCGACCAACGGGTCCCCTTCTCCGGCCTTCAACAATGCCAGCGAGCGGCAGAGCTATTTCCTCGGCGCCAACGCCTTTCACATGGAAAAGCAATTCACGGGCTGGCTGTTCGCTTCCGGCGGTTACCTCTACAGCAAATTACGCGCGGACGGTTCGGTGGACGTGGGGACCTTGAACCCCCAGAACCAAGACATGAACGTAATCACGACCGACTACGGGTGGACCGCGAACCAGGTTGAACTGGAACGCGAGTCGCACGTCTTCAGCCTCAGTGGCCTCGTCGGTCCCTGGGAAGGGCTGAGCCTTTCACTGGGGGTACAGAACGAGTGGACCCGCCAGATGGGGATGAGCGTGGCCAGCAACACTTTCACCTTTAACACCCCCCCGTTTAACACTGAGGCCTTCTCGCTCGAGAACCTTGCGGCTGACCTGGACCGCCGAATCTTCAGCCAGACTGTCGGTCTGCGTTTCACCAAGATCCCGTTCACAACACTGTTCGGCGAAGCGCGATTTCAACAGGAGAGCGTCGCCCAATTTGAAAACGAAACGGACGGCGAGAATCCGTTCCTGCTCGGCACGGAGGCGACGAGCCATTTGAATGACTTCCGCGCCGGATTCAACACTTCGCCCTGGCGGCGCGTCGCTTTCACCGCCCAGTATCGCCGCTCCGATAACCAGACCGATTATGACAATTTCATCAAGGATTTTTACGGCAACCCGCCGGAAGGCTATCCAGGCTTCATCCACCGGCGGGAGTTGGCGTCCGATGAGGCAGACGGCAAACTCTCCTTGCAATGGGCGGCCTGGCTCCGGACCAGCCTCAGCTATCAATGGCGTGTCAATCATTACCGCACCGCGACCGACGCAGTGAGTAGCGGCATCTCCCCTGGCGGTGAACTATTGGCCGGCGAGTATGATTCCCACAACGTTAGCCTCAACGCCACCCTCACCCCCTGGCGCCGGCTTTTTCTCTCCTCCACGCTCACCTACGAAAATGCGCGGACGGTCACCGCTGCCAATGGCAGCCCTTCGATCCAGCCTTATGCCGGGGATATCTACAGCGCTGTGGTTAGCGGGAATTACGCCCTGAACGACAAAACCAGCCTGGAGGCCAGCTACGCCTTCTCTACCGCTCATTTTGCCCAGGACAATTTTGCTCTTGGCTTGCCGCTGGGGCTCAACTATCACCAACACACCCTGCAGGCTGGTGTGAAACACCAACTCGCGAAAGGCAAGACCCTGGGTCTGCAATATCGGTTCTACCACTACGACGAGCCTACCAGCGGCACGTTGAACAACTTCGAGGCCCACGCTATTTTTGCGACCTTGGCCTTCCACCTCCCATGAATCTCGCGCAATCCCGCTCCCGACCCGGCGGGCGGCTGGGGGGCAGCCGCTCGCCAGCACCCATCCCACCCCCGGCTTGCGAGGCGCCGCAAGGCCCGTTACATTCCGGTGAATTCTCCGGAACCTTTGTGGCCGCTCGAAGCTCTTATGATCAAGACCGCCAGCGGGTCGAGTTGGACTTCCAACACCTGGTGGACCTGCATTACGGCCCGCTGTACCGGTTCGCGATGAGCCTAACACGCACTGAGAACGACGCTGGCGACCTGGTTCAGGACACTTTCCTGACTTGGGCCACCAAGGGCCATCAGTTGCTGGATGCCTCAAAAGTCAAGGCCTGGTTGTTCACCACCCTCCATCGGCGTTTCCTCGAACAGCAGCGGCGCAGCACGCGTTTTCCCCACCAGGAACTGACCGAGACAACTGAGGAGCTGCCCAGCCTGGATCCCGACCTTGTGAACCGTCTCGATGCACAGGCCGTGGTCGAACTGCTCGCCCAGGTGGATCCCCAGTTCCAGGCGGCGGTCGCCCTCTTTTATCTTGAAGACCATTCCTATAACGAAATCGCTGAGATTCTTGAAGTGCCTTTGGGCACGGTGAAGTCCCGCATCGCGCGGGGCCTCGTCCAACTCAGAGAGCTGCTGCTCAAAAAGGCCGCCTCGCCCGCCAAGCCCCAGGAGGACCACCCGTGACGCGCAAGGAGGCCCAGGAAATTCTGCTCCTGTTTCGTCCAGGCACCGCCGACGCGGAAGACGCGCAGATTGTGGCTGCCATGGAAGTCGCCCGGCGTGACCCGGAACTGGGGCGCTGGTTCGAGCAACACCGGCGCTTCCAAACTGCCATCCGTGCCGGCTTCCGCCAAATCGAGGCTCCAGAACATCTAAAAATCGCCCTCCTGGCCGCTCAAAAAGCGCAAGCGGGTAGCCTCCTTAACCGCGTCCCTGATGGTTCCATCGAAGATAAGTCGGTCGGCTTGGAACCTTCCTCCTCCAGGGGTCCTGGCGGGTGGAGCAGGTTTTGGCAAATGGCACGACCTCCCGCACGGCCCTGGTGGCAGCGCCCGCCATCGCTCAGCGCCGCTGCCGCCATAATCCTGTTGGTTGGACTGGCCCTTCTCTGGCCCCGGCCCAATGTGCCTGATCGGTTTGCCGACTATCGAGCCATGATGGTGAGCAAGGCCGTTCGTGGGTACAATATGGACTGGCCGACCGATAATATGCGGGAACTCCGCCAGCGCCTCGAGGGAAAAGGCGCCCCCGCCGACTACGAACTGACCCAAGGCCTGGGAACCTTGCATTTGACCGGCGGCGCCACCTTTACATGGCGCGGCAATCCCGTCGCGATGGTTTGCTTCAACCGTGCCACCAACCAGAACTTCTGGCTCTTCGTGATGAAGACCAAAGCGCTCAAGGACTCGCCTTCCCAAACCCCAAAGCTGGACGGGGTGCTCAGTGGTTTGAAGACGGCGAGCTGGACCCGCGGTGCCAATACCTATTTGCTCGCTGGTCCTGATGAACCCGACTTCGCGCAGAAATTCCTCCCGCAACTCTGAAGCCGATTCCGCAGTGCAGAGTTATCGTACCCCGGTCAGCGGCATCTGCCGGCACCCCTTTCGTAATAGGCCGATCCTCCCAATTTGCCTTTTTCCCCCTCTCTACCTCGAGCCCCGTCCACTATAGAAGAGAATTCGCTACGGCCAGCTTGGTGGGCCGGGTGGAGGCGGAGTGGATCCGTAATTGTCAGGAGAGTTCTCGGTGCTGGTGCGGCTCATGAGCCAGTTGAAATCAACCGCCTCCGCCGACGGCACCCAAATCGGCAAGTAAGCGAGGCCCGGCTGGACGGCCTGCCGGGTCCTTGCCATCAGCCAGCGGTGCGTTTCGAGGTGTCCGTCGGTGAAACTTACGTTGGCCGCGCCCCTATGCCAGGAGGCAGGCAGCCTCAACCAGGTCTGGCTGTCGAACTTGTTGAGAAAATATCCGTCATCGATGCTGTTGGGGTGCTCCTCGATAAAGAGAAAAATCTGCGACGGTTTTGGCACCTGGGTCACTTTGAAAAACTGCTTGTACTCGGGATTGTTGACATTGGCCCCGCTCTGACTGAATTGCCCAGCGTCGCCGATCATGGCGTTCATCGAGATACTTCGGACTCGCTCACTCCATCCGACAGCAACCTGCACATCACTGACCGCATGATCGCTGGGACACCGATAGATCCGGGGCGTGCGACTGGTGTAAGGACCCAGGCCGCCCTCGGTCACCAACGCGCTATTGGTGTTGTCCGAAGTGGTTGCCTCCCAGTCGAGCACGGGGGTGGTCCAGTTTAAGTACCGTTGTTGGGCCTCCAGCTTCCAGATTTCGGTCTTGCCCAGGTTGTAAGGCAGCCGATCGCTGCACTCGTCCGTGTAGATCAAGCAGGCCAAGCCGAGTTGTCTCTCGTTATTCAGGCAGGCAAGCGCTGTAGCCTTCGATTTGGCAGTTGATAGCGCTGGCAATAGCAGAGCTGCCAGGATCGCGATGATCGCGATCACTACCATTAATTCAATCAGCGTGAAACCGGAGCCGATTTGTCGGCGGCCCCGTTCGCGCCCCGCGCGTGGCCGATAGACAAGATTCATCTGATACAAGGAATTAGGTTGTTTCCATAACCTGCACCCGCCCGGCGGATTGTCAAACCGGTTTTTTCAATACCGTCCACACGCGCAGCGCCTCGGTTGCGCTCCAAGCCTGGGCGTCGCAACCGCGCTGAAGGTGCGGGGCGTCTCCGTCGAGGATTTCCGGAACCTGGCCCAGGCAGCCTTCGGACATGAGCCGCTCGGCGCTGGCGAGATACGCCCGGGCAGCGTCAACCGCTTCCGGCGCGAAATCCCAGGCTCGGGCTAGAGCCTCGCAGAATGAGGGAAAGGCCCATGTCCAAGCAGTCCCGTTGTGGTAAGCAGGTTTGCGCCGGGTATCTTCGTCGCCTTCGTAACGGCCCCAGTAAGGCTCCCTGGGGTTGTTCAGCAGGCGGCCGTCCCTGCCATGAACGGGCAGCGGCACGGTGACGGGCAGCGGGGCCAGCGATCGCAAAGCGCCCGGCACGACGAGATAGTGCTGCGCGGCCCGGACACAACGCCTGGCTCGTTCGCCCGCCGTCAAACCCAGGCTGACGGCAAACAGGCAGTTGCAGCGCAGCGCGTCATCCACACCCGCCTGGGCGGCCGGCTGGCCGGATTTGGCCAGCAAAACATCAGCATACCAGCCGCGGTCTTCCCGCCAGAAATGCCCTTCCAGTGAAGCCAGTGCCTGGGCCGCCAATGACCCCCAGCGCTTTCGCTCCGCTCCGGTGCCGGTGCGGGCAAGCTGGCGCAGCAAGCGAATCCAGAGCGCTTGAGTTTCAACCGGGTAACCCTCTCGCGGCGTGCCCGCAGGATAATTCGTGTCCATCCAGGTGAAATGGCTGGGGCTCCAGACCAAAGCCGACGCCGGGTCCATGCGAATGCCGTTAGGCGTACCGCGGATATAATTGCGCGCAATGCTCTCAAGCGTTGAACCTAAAGCGCTAATGGGCCCTGTGAGGTCCGCCAGTTCCTCCGCCGCCAGGCCAAACCACAATGGGGCGTCCGAAGTTTCGCGATTGGAGGCGTCTTCGCCAAAAATCGTATTGGGCAGGGTGCCGTCCTTTTCGAACCGCGCAAACGTCTGGAGAATGTTCTTGACGTCTTCGACGAGGCCCGCCGCCAGCAGGCCGCGCGCACAAATGAAAGTATCCCGGCCCCAATCCAGGAACCAGGGATAGCCGGCGATGACGGTTTTTCCCTGTCCGCGCTGGACCACGAAGGCCCGGGCAGCCCGGAGGAGTTGTTGGCTAAAGGAGTCTGGGTCCTGGACGGTGGCAGGCAATGTTGGGAGGTTTTGTTCCTGGCGGTTTGCGTGATGCGTGATGGGTGAATCTGTCGCGTGCGCGTATTCCAGTTCCTCCGGGCGGGGGTCCGAGGGGTCGGCGGTGACTACCAGTTTTACAGTCGCGCCCTTGGGCAAAGGCAGTTCGAACCAGCCGGGGCTGAAAGCGTCGCCGCTGCTGACTTGCCCCCGGCTTTGTTCGACCGGATGCGGGATGTTTTCACTCCATTCCGGCTGGGGACGATAGCAGCCCGCATCGGCAAAGACCCGGAGCTGGCGGTTCGAGGCCGGAGTGAAGGCGAAACCGATGAAGTGTTCGCCCGCGCCCGAGGAGGGGCGCGCTCCGGCTTTCTTGAGCGAAGCGGTGTGAGTCGAAAAATGGTGTTCGGCACCGCCATTGCGTCTGGTCTCGGAATGAAAGTTGCGGTCCTCGAGGTCCAGCCGCACCGTGACGCGGACCTCAGCTTCGTCAGGGAGCTGCTGGCCGCTCGCCTCGGCGGCGCTCGGACGACTGAAGCAGCAGAGGGTAGTGTTGCGACCGCTTAACATATCCGTCGCCATTTGGATTTCGACCGTGCGACCGTCGCCAGCCTGCGCGACGAACTTCCAAACTGCCGGTGGGCCCGGCTGGAAATCCGCCAGGCTCTGGAAATCGAGCGGCGAGATAAACCCGTCGGCATTGAGCCAGGCCCGAAGACGTTTGACCAGGATATGTCGGTCCACCGGCAAGCTGGAATGCAGGTTGGCGCCGAGAACACAATCGTATTTGGAGATGACGCGGCCCAGGTCGAGGCAGATGCGCGCCATGCCCCCGCGGCCGTTGGTCAGCAGGACGATGTCCGTGGGGCGCAGCGCTTCCAATGACGCGGCATGCCTGAGTGTCGGTTCTGCAGAAAGAAAACGGATGGTCGCTTGGATATGCTGAGCCGTGTCGGCGTACCGCTCGATTTTCAGGGTGGCCTCGGTGCTCGACTGCCGCGGCGCGAAGCAGGCGATGTGACCATCGCTCACGGGAATGGACTCGACATTCTGATTCGCGGGTGAATCCTGACTACGCGAATGCAGCCCGGCGCGGAACGGGGCAGTGTCTTGAACCAGGAGCCAATGGCCCGGAGGTACCAATGTGATGCGGCGCACGTCGAGCAAGCTCCAGGTGATGACGCAGGGGTAAGGGACCGCGGAGGGCGGAAGATGAGCTAGCGTTGAAATCCTGGCGAGGAACCCGGAAGGGGAGCGTTCCACTTCCTCGGCGAGCGAGCGCCAGTCAGCCACCCGGATTTGTTCAACCGGAAGCACGCAGCTCATAGCGGTCAGTCCCCAGGCCGCTTGGGCCCGCGTCCGGCGATACTTTTCACCGTGCAATCCCCGTGGAACTGGCGTGGGCGCCAGACAATAAGCGGCGCCAGCCGTGAGCGATAAGTTCAGCGTGCCTTCGCTACGAGATCTTATCTCCGGTGCCTCCTGGCCCAGCAAATCGACCCAACCGGAGATTCCCTGTGGCTGCGGCAGGTGAAGGCCCGGGCTCGCTTCCGAGGTCTTGGCGTCCCGGCCTTGGACTGTGGACTGTGGAGTTTGGGGTTTGGAGTTTGGGGTTTGGAATTTGATCTTCGCGTCCAACCTCAATGCGTGCGCATGTTCGACATCCGTGTTAACCAGGACCAGAACAATGTCTTTGCCTTCGTTGGACTCGCGGAGAAGGGCATAGACCGGAGAATCGGCAGGGCTGACGCGGGTCAGCTTCGCCCCGTCAAAAAAGCAAGGGTGCTCGGCCAAAAGATGATTCAAACGCGTCAGTTCAGGCAACAAATTGTCGGTATTGCCCCAGGCCAGGCCGGTGCTGCCATGGACGCTGATTTTTTCGGTTGCCAGCCATTCGACGCCGCAGGTGAAACCAAACCCGCCGCTGACGCTCGCCAGCGCGCAAAGTCGATTGCGCATCAGCGACCAGGCTCGTCCGTGAGCGGCGAGGCGCTCGTTGTCGTGGGTTTCGCTATAATGGACTAGGAGACCCACGCGCCGGCTCTGGCGATGGCTGTGCTCCAGGTAACTGCCAACCTGTAATCCGGAGTAATTCTGGAACAACTCCGAATAAGCCCATTGCAGACCTCCCTCAGTGAGCAGCGCCTCGGTTGCTTCCCACGCTCCTCCAAGTCCCTCAAGCAGGAAAATGGTCTCGGGGTATTCCTGTTGCACGCGCGCGACAATGTACTGCCAGGCAGGGAGCGGGACTTTGTACCCCGCATCACATCGGAAACCGTCCACGCCGCGCTGGCACCAGGCCAAAAACATGGCGGCAAGTTTGTCCCATAGTTCCGCGTTCTGGTGTTTGAGTTCGACCAGATCTTCCCAAATCACACCCCAGGCGCCCGGACTGGCAAAAGCGCCGTCGCCCTGGCGCAGGAACCATTCCGGATGCTCCTCCTGGAGGCGCGAACCCCAGCCGGCATGGTTGATAACAATATCTAGAAAGACTCGCCCGCCGCGCAGATGAGCGGCGCAGGTTAGTTCCTGGAACTGATCAATGCCGGTCGTTCGTTTGTCGAACACTACCAACGCCGGATCAATAGCGGTGAGGTCCAGGGCGGCGTAGGGACTGCCGAACCGGCCGAACCGTGCGTAAGTCGTCGGCGTCGGATTTACTGGCAGCAGGTGCAGGATGCGGCAGCCCAAGGTTTGGAAAATGTGAGGCAAGCGCTGGGTCAGCTCACGCAATTTGCCCGAAGGCGGAATAATGGTGTAGCCGTTTGCATCATATTGTGACAGGGCGCGCTCCAGTTTCTCCTCCTGCGCGCGCACAGCGTTTTTGGTTGGACCGAACAACCGGGGGAAAGCGCAGTAGAGAATGTTCGTGGTCCGGTAGCAGTCCGGATGAACCGAGATTCCCACATCGGGACCTTCGGGCCAGTGCTGCCAGCCGTACGGGTCCAGGAGGTAGGCCTTGGCTTTGAAATACCCAGCTTCCGTCAAGGGGACCTCCAAAGACCACCCCTGTTCGTCCTGAACCATGGGCACATCCCGCCAGGCAGCACCCGCCGGGGGCAAACTTTGGGCGTGCGCTCGGAGAATTTCCCGGCGCAGGACTTCAGCCCGGCCCAAATTGGTGCGCACCAACGCCCGCCACCCTTTGGCCGCGCTCCGGCCCCCGCGGTCCTTTAGCGTCAGCAGCAGGCTGTCACCGACAAACCGTTGGCAACGGTCGCCGGGTGCGGGTGTCATAATTGTAACCAATGGCTGCACAGGGTGGCTGCTCCAAAAGCGCGGTTAAACGCTCTCGACCCCGCACAGCATTGGCGACTTGGCCCGGGAATGCAACCCCTCGACGTTTAAAAATTAGGCAGAAGTGTCTGAGGAATGGAGTGTCGGGGTATGGGGTGCCGGGGCAGGGAGTGATGGAATATGGGAGTTGCTGGTTGGCTGCAGGAGCGGCAGAAACGCCGAATCGCTGGTTTCTTGAGCTTTCCAACACGCTTCACTCCAATACCCCAGCTCCAACGCTCCTTACCCCAATCCTCCGATTCCTCCCGAGTTGGCCAGGAGTTTGCTGTCAAAGCCTTGCCCGGCTACCGAAATGTCTTCGGCGATGGCCTGCAAACGGCTGCTCGGGCCAAATTAAATAGCATGGTGACCACGCTTAGCCCGAGTGAAGAAGCCCAGTTGGGGCAGACGATCGAGATGTTCGAGGTGATCACTCAATCGCAGCCCAACGACTATCAATCTCTGGAGATTCTTAAGGAAGCCTATACCAAGTTGGGCCGCGAAGACGAGATTATCGGCACTTCCAAGCGCATTGCGCAGGCCTATGTGCAGATGGGCCAGCTTTCCTCGGCCATTTTGGAATATGAGACCATCTTGCAACGCCGGCCCAATGATCCCGATGTCCAGGCGGCTCTCAAGGAGATCGAGACCAAAGCCAACAATTTTCCGGTGGACCCTTTGCCCGAGCCGACGCTCGCGAGCAACCGGACAGGAGACACGACCAGCCTGGCCAGACCACGGACTCACGGGTCCCCGCTCGAGGTGGAAGATGGGCGCGTGGCTATGCACAAGCTCTTTGTCGAAAGCAAGCTGATCACCGCGGGCGATTTCGACCTGTGTTGGCCGAAGCCGGACCTGGTGGGACCGCCGGGTGGAGTGATCGAGCCGTTTGTGCAAATGCTGACCGACAAGGGGATTATGCCTACGGACAAAGCGTTGAAGCTGCTCTGTGACAAATCGCGTTTTGCCTATCTGCCACTCAACCTGTATGATGCGGATATGGACCTAGCGCGAAGTTTCCCGGCGGAAACCTGCCAGCGCTGGTGCGTGATACCGTTTGATCGGATGAGCAAATCCATCCTGGTGGCAACAGCCAATCCCTTCAACCAGCAAGCCGCGAAAGAACTGGCAGCCGCCACCAACCAGCGCCTGCTCTTTTATCTGGTACCCCCGCCCGAACTGGTCAAAAACATCCGCAAGGCTTTCCGCTAAACGATCTCTATGCCGCCCGTCAAAACATTTGGCGAACGCATCGCTGACGCCTTGGTCGAAGACAACCTGCTGACCGCCAAGCAGGTTGAAGAATTGCTCGAGCAGCAAAAAAAGGGGGGAACCCGTCTGCTCAAGCTGATTATCGAAAAGGCCTACGTCAGCGAAACCGATATGGCCGTTTCGATGGGGCGCGTGCTCAATGTGCCCCCGATTAACCTGGCGCGCATCAGCATCCCGGTGACAGTGGCCGATTTGCTGCCGCGCGAAGTCGCCCAAACCCACAAGGTCATCCCGGTCTCGCGCCTGGAGAACAAGCTCTACCTTGCGATGGCCGATCCGCTTAACGTGCTGGCCATTGATGATGTGCGGCGCATCACCAAATTGGAAGTCGCCACGCTGATCGCTCCCGAAAAAGCCATCATCGATAAGCTCAATGGCATTGACGCCGCCAAGAGCGGCAGCATGGAGGACATCATCCAGGACGCTCGCACCAAAGGCGACGTGGATATGGAAGCCGATGTCCAGATCTCGCGCGAGGCCATGGAAGAGGTCAACCTGGACCAACTGGCAGCTTCCAGCGAAGAGGCGCCGGTGATCAAGCTTGCCAATCTGATCCTGTTGCAGTGCGTCAAAGATCGTGCCAGCGACGTGCACATCGAGCCGTTTGAAAAAACGATGCGCTTGCGCTATCGCCTCGATGGCGTGCTGGTCGATGCCACCCCCCCGCCCAAACAAATGCAACTGGCGCTGGCCTCCCGCTTCAAAATCATGAGCAGCCTGGATATCGCCGAGCGCCGCCTGCCCCAGGACGGCCGCATGCGCATCCGCGTCGGTGGCAAAGATTACGACCTGCGCGTGTCGATCATGCCGACCGTCCACGGCGAAAAAGTCGTGCTGCGCTTATTGGATAAATCCAATCTTTCCGCCAGCATCGACAAGCTCGGGCTGGACTCGGACACGTTCCAGCAGTTCAAAGCTGCCGTGGATGCCCCCCACGGCCTGATCTTGGTGACCGGCCCCACCGGCTCGGGCAAGACCACCACGCTCTATTCCGCCCTTAACGAACTCAACAATCCCGAGTATAACATCATCACCGTCGAAGACCCAGTTGAGTTCCAGGTTCCCGGCATCAACCAGGTGCCGGTTAAAAAGGAAATCGGCCTGAGCTTCGCCAATGCGCTGCGCTCCATCCTGCGCCAGGACCCCGACATCATCATGATCGGCGAAATTCGCGATACCGAAACGGCTGAAATCGCGGTGGAAGCCGCCCTCACCGGCCATCAGGTTCTAAGCACAATGCATTGCAATGATGCCCCCGGCGCCATCGCCCGCTTGGACGACATGGGCATCGCACCTTTCTTGATCTCCTCCTCCGTCATCCTGGCCTGCGCGCAACGACTCATGCGCCGCATCTGCTCCCATTGTAAAGAGCCCGTCACCTATCCGGCGAAGATGTTTCAGGACCTCAACATCGACCCGAGCATTTTTGATGGCGTCGTTCTTCACCGCGGGCGCGGGTGCGAGCGATGCAAGAACACCGGTTACGCCGGCCGGCTGGCGATCATTGAAGCCATGACCATCTCGGACGAAATCCGGAAATTGATCATCGCGCGCGCCAACACCCGGGAGATGGGCAAGGTCGCCATCGGTCAGGGTATGCGCACCTTGCGCATGGTCGCCTTGGACCGGGTGCGCGATGGCGTCTCGACGCTGGAACAGGTGCTGGTGCTGACCTCGTGCCATTAGCGTAACGAGGGAGGCGGCTTGGGCGCAGGCAGCACGTTCCCCCTTGTCACCTCTACCCGGCTGTTCCACTGTTCCTCATGCTCGAACTGGAAGACGCCCTTGCGCGCATCTTGGCGACTCTCCCTCCGCCCATCGCCGAACGCATCAATCTGAAGGAAGCGCACGGCCGAGTGCTGGCCCAACCGGCCTTCTCGCCCATCGACCTGCCACCGTTCGACAATTCCTCCATGGACGGTTACGCCGTGCGCTCGACCGATGTTGCCCTTGCCAAACCCGAGTCGCCCGTGCGCTTGCGCCAGGCTGGCAGAGTTGCCGCAGGAGAGACCTTCGCCGGCCAGGTCTCGCCCGGCAGTTGTGTCCGTCTTTTCACCGGCTCTCCCTTGCCGGCTGGGACGGACGCGGTGGTCATGCAGGAAGAGGCGCGGGTGGGGCCCGGTGCGCAAGATGAGGTGCTGATTCTCGGCGCGGTGCGGCCTTGGGAGAACATCCGATTGCGGGGAGAGGATGTGCGGCGCGGCCAGCCGCTCGCCTCAGCCGGGACGGTGCTCACCCCTGGCCGACTGAGCCTCCTGGCGGCTACGGGCTGTGAACAAATCAGCGTGGGCCGGCGTCCGCTGGTTGGCCTGGTAGCGACCGGTTCGGAACTGAAAGAGCCAGGCCAGAAATTAGCGCCTGGCCAGGTGTACGAAAGCAACCGGCTCGGTCTGGCCGCCCTCGTGGGGGGCGCCGGCGGCATCCCGAAAGTCTTTCCTCTCGTAGGTGATGCGCTGGACTCGACCCGGGAGGCGCTGTTACAGGCCTTTGATCAATGCGACCTGGTGGTGACGTCGGGGGGCGTATCCGTCGGCGAAATGGATTTCATCAAGCGAGCCTTCGCTGAAGCAGGCGGGGAGCTGCAGTTCTGGAAGGTAGCGATTAAGCCGGGCCGCCCTTTTGTTTTTGGGCGCAGGAACGAAAAATTCCTGTTCGGCCTGCCCGGCAACCCGGTTTCGGCGTTCGTAACCTTTTTGTTGCTGGTGCGGTCCGCTCTGCTTCGCTGGCAGGGAGCCTCGGACCTCTCGTTGCCGGCGCATCCAGGCACATTGGCCGAGCCGTTAAGCAATCCAGGCGAACGCCGGCACTTCGTTCGGGTAAAAGTTGAGCCCGGTGGAAAAGTTTGTTCGGCGGGGGTGCAGGCCTCGCACGTGTTGAGTTCGTTGGCCGCGGCCAATGGCCTGGTGGACGTGCCGCCGCGAACCACGCTGGCGGGAGGAACGACGGTGATGGTTCTGAGATGGGAGTGAAACGAAAGGTGCCTGACGTGAAACCTGAATTCATGTTTCGCGTCTGACCTCAAAACACCCGCTTCGGCGCTTGAACCGTCGGGACGACCAACGGCGCTGGTTTCGGCGGTTCAAACTTGGGAGCAACGTAAAACGGGTTCCATTGGTTGAGCACGCGGGCATTGATATCCGGCAAGGCGCCAGGATGCAGAAGCGCATCCATCCCGGCAGGATTTCCGGAGGTTGCCGCCTGTCCGAAAGCACCTGGAAAGCCCCCGAGGCCGCCGTTTGGAGCCAAGTGCAGCGATGGGTCGGCCGGGCCAAACGGGTTAAGCGGGTTAAGGGGACTCGGCGGCGGGATTGAATTCGCTCCTAACAATTGCCGATATTTCTCCATATACTCCTTGTGCGCCTTTTGGTCCTCGGGGGAAACAGTTTTTTCACCCAAGCCGAAGAAATCGGCAAACGTGGTTCGGCTGGGGATGGGCAAATCCAGGGTCCTGACGCCGGTCTGTTCGGCCAGCAGGTCCTTTAGTTTTTTTTCGTTCTCCCGAATGCCGCTGGGCAAGTCCGGGTCGTCCTTGTATTCTGGCTCGAGACTGGAACTTGCGGTTTTGCGGCCGCTTCGGAGGTTTTTTTCCTTCGCCGCGCCGGCCTTGCTCGGGTCAGTACGTGGGCGGGTCAAATCCTCGTAATACTGTTCCCAAAAGGACTTTTTGCCCGAAAGCTCGTTTTTGTTCCCTGGCAGTTTGAAATTATCTTCTCCGGGCGCGTCCGGCATCAGCAACTCCTCCACGCTCAGGGACAACAAGTCCTTTCGCCGTTCTCGCAACCGCGGAGAGGGTGTAACCGGTCGGGGGGGCGGATAGAACGTTGGCGGAGTCAGACTTTCGGCGGTGTTTCCGGGTGAAAAAGACTGGAACGACTTGCTCAAAGCATCCTCCAGCTGCTGGAGGCTGTTCCGGCCGCCGACGGAGTTCGAGTTGGTGCGGCTGTGGGTGTCGCTGGACTGGGGAGATTCACCCCGGCCCTGGGTCTGGGCTCGGCACCAGGTTAAGCCGGCCAGCCCTAAAACCGCCAGGGCCAAACTTAACGGCCGGGAACTTGAAAGCCTGACTCTCATTTTCGCAGCCAAGCGTAACCATTCCTGGCCTTTTCGTCAAAGGCCAAATGGGCGCCAAATGCGGTGCCAAACGCGGGCGAGGACGTGAACCGTGATGCGTGAACTTTATAGTACGGTTTGAGGCGAACGTAGGGTATGAACTATGTGTCACAGCCAAATATTTTCACGACAACGGGTACAACGCCTTCGCATTAAACCTCACCTTGCAATTTACGCATCACGTTTCCTCATGTGCTTGTGGACAAATACATAGTACATCCCCCCCAAGACCAGTATCGCGCCGCCCAACCATAGTGAAATCCGGTGTAATTCGCCCTTCATCAGTCTCTCATCCTGGCCCATTTTGATGCCGATATAGCAAAGCACCGAGCACCAGAGCCCGGAGCCCAACAGGGTGAAGAGCGAGAAGGCTTTATAGTTCATTCGCACGATCCCGGCCGGGATCCCGATCAAGTGCCGCACTACCGGCAGAAGTCGGGAAATGAAGATGCCCAGCGAGCCGTAATGGGCGGCCCAGCGTTCAGCGCCTTCGACTTTCTCGGGAGGAATAAGCGCAAAACGGCCATACCGCATGATGAGCGGCCGGCCCGCCCAGCGCGCGGCCAAATACATCAGGGTCGCGCCGACCCAGGAGCCGAGCGCCCCGGCGATTATGATTTGGGCCAGGCTAATTGGAATCCGGCCGGTGTGTGCCCAGTAGGCAGCCGGGGGAATTACAAACTCGCTCGGCAACGGGACCAGCGAGCTTTCCATAGCCATGAGCAAAGCTACCGCCCAATAGCCCCCCTTGGAAAGGGCGGCCACGTACCAGGTTTTGAGCGCTCCTGACCAGGCGGCAAATGCTTTCAACATGCGCCCTGGTTATAGAAGGAACCTTGTCTAAGTGCAAACTCTGACCGGTGAATGCTCAATTAACCCTTTTAACTGAGTTAACTCCTTTCTCCTAATCCGCGTAGCCCTTGGGATGCTTCCTGTGCCACTCCCAAGCGGTCCTGACGATGTCCTCCAGCTTCGGATATCGCGGTGTCCACCCCAGTTCCCGTATTGCCTTTTGGGCGGAAGCAACCAGCTTGGGCGGGTCGCCTGGCCGGCGGGGCTTCTCGTGGGCCGGAATCCTGCTGCCGGTCACCTGCTCGCACATCTGAATAACCTGGCGCACCGAATAACCGTCCCCATTTCCTAGATTGTAAAACCCTTGCTTGCCTGGTTCCAGCGCCAGGATATGGGCATCCGCCAGGTCGCTGATGTGAATGTAATCCCGAATGCAAGTGCCGTCGGGTGTCGGATAATCGGTCCCGTAAATTTCGCAATGGTCGGACTGGCCTAGCGGTACCTTCAACACATTGGGAATCAGGTGCGTCTCGGTCCGATGGTGTTCCCCGAATTTCTCGCTGGCGCCGGCAGCATTGAAATAGCGGAACGCCACAAAGTCCAAACCCCGTAACTGCTGGTACCAGCGCAACATCCGCTCGAACATCAGCTTCGATTCTCCGTACGGGTTGATCGGGTGCTGGGGCAAATCCTCCGTCATCGGCACCCGGTCAGGTGGTCCGTACGTGGCGCAGGTGGAGCTGAAGACGAACTTTTTGACTCCCACGGCCAAAGCCGCCTCCAGCAGCTTGAGGCCATTGGCGACGTTATTGCGGAAGTACTTTCCCGGGTCGGCCATCGATTCGCCGACCAGCGCGTTGGCCGCAAAATGCAGGATGGCTTCTGGCCGGGCTGCCTCAACCGCCTTCCGGATGTCATGTTCCGTCTCGGGCCAGCCCAGAATGAAGCGCGCGCGCGCGTCCACCGCCGAGCGGTGGCCTTCGCTCAGATCGTCATACACCGTCACGGTGTGACCCGAATCCAGCAACTTCTCCGCGCAGATGCTCCCTATGTAACCCGCCCCGCCGGTGACTAAGACATTCATGGGCCGCTAAGCTAGCCGCCGTGCGTGCCTCGCTCAACGGTAAAAACGGAAAAACGCCGGATTCGCCGCAGGGACCCGAAAGGTACGTCGTTCATTTCGGCGTCGGGTCTGCGGGCTGGAGTTGTTCGAGATAGCGTCTGGCTTCGGCGTAACCCGGCTTAAGCCGCACGGCTTCGGCAAGTTGTGGGAGGGCTTCCTCTCGCCGGCCCAACCGCGCTAGGGAGGCGCCCAGACCATAATGGGCCTCCGCACAGTCAGGTTGCAAACGCACCGCCTCGGTATATTGCCCGAGCGCATCGGCAACGTGACCCGTTTCCGTCAAGACGTCGCCGAGTTTGCAGCGAGGCTGGGCGTCACGCGGAGCGAGTTCGGCCGCTCTCCCATAACATGCGAGGGCCTCGCTGTACTGTTTCCTGTCTGCCAGGACCAAGCCCAGGTTATTGAGCGCGTCTGTTGAATTCGGATTGATCGTCAGGGCTCGTCGATAATGGGTGACCGCCTCGTCCACCTTGCCATTAACGAGGAGGATGTTGGCAAGGTTGTTGTGCGCCTGAGCCGAGGTGGGGTCCAGGCGCAGGGCCTCGTTGTATTGGTGGATCGCTTCGTCGGTCCGGCCAACCGCATCCAGCACGACAGCGAGATCGTTGCGTGCCTGAACATAATCCGGATTCAGCCGCAGAGCAGTCTCATATGCCTGTATTGCCTGTGGGAACTGCCTTTGCCTGGCGAACACGCTGCCAACGCCGTCCCAGGCATACGGGCTCCTGGGCCTGAACTGAATTGCCTTTCGATAGTTGTCCATCGCTTCCTCCAGGTGGCCCTTCAGGTAAAAGTGACGGCCGAGGCTGGCATAGGCTTGCTCGGCCTTTGGGTTGATCTGTACCGCCTTCTGAAAAGCTTCAACCGCCTCATCGGTGTGTCCGTGCGTGTACAAATAGCTGCCCAGGCTCTCATAAGCGGCCGAGTTGTTCTGCGTTAGTGCGATGGAATGGCGGAAAAGGATTTCACTGTTCCGCCAGTAACTCAACTGGGTCGCCGTTCGAACCGCGCAAATACCCAGCAGCACGATGCCAAGCGCGCTAGCTGCAATTCGCGACAGTTTCCCGTAACGCATCAGTTCCGCAGCGCTCCACACGAGCGCGACAAACAATCCTACCAGGGGCACATAGGTGTAGCGGTCAGCGAGCGATTGAGTGCCCACCTGGACCAGGCCGATGGCAGGAACCAAGGTGCCGAGAAACCAGAACCAGCCCGTAATCAAAAATCGACGCTTGCGGCCGAGCCAATACGCGACGGCGCAGACCCCGGTTACCACCGCCAGTGAGAAAAGCACCGTGACGACCGGCCAATGCCCGGGATGCGGGTAGGGAAGGGCAAGCTTTCCCGGCCACACGGCTTTTCCCATATAGCGGGCGTACGAGACGAAGGCATTTGCAATGCGGTCGCCCGGCGAAAGCGCCAGCGCGTCAACTGCTCCCGCCTGCTTTTGTACCAGGAACGTGATGACACAGGAAGCGGCGCTGAGGCCGAAAAAGGGCAATTTTTCGAAGACCAATCGGCCAATGGTGAATGCCGGACGGCCTCCAGCGCGAATCCTCTGCAGCGGCCAGTAATCGAGCAGCAACATCACGAATGGCAAAGTTACCAGCATCGGCTTCGCCATGAGGCCGAGCATGAAAAGCACAAGCGCACACACGTACCAAAACTGTGGAGGCAGCGAAGAGGATACTCTGTCACAGGGTGGTCCGGCCATCGGCGGGTTGGCGCTGGCGTATTTTCCGTACGCCCCAAGCGCCAGGAGTCCAAAAAATGTGCTCAGCACGTCCTTGCGTTCCGAAATCCATGCCACTGACTCGACATGCAATGGGTGGAGCGCAAATACCGCAGCCACAAGCGCGCTGCGCCATTGCGCGCCCGTCCTTGCTCTCAGAAACAGGAACAACAACACCGCATTAGCGGTATGAAAAGCCAAATTCACGACGTGCGGTCCGGCAGCGCCTGTTCCAAAAAACTCCGCGTCCAGCATGTGCGAACACCAGGTTACCGGATGCCAATTGCTTGCATAACTCGTCGTGAATCCCCAGGCGATGTCATCCCATGTCAATCCTCCCTGCACGCGCGGGTTTGAGACAACGTATTCCTGGTCGTCGAGGTTGATAAAATCGAATTCCCGGACCGGCCAGTACACCGCCAGTGTGAGTGCCACCAGCAGCAGGCAAAGAGAAATCGGGTGCGCAAACAGGAAGACCCACCGGTCAGCAGGCCCTCGAGAATCCGGTGAGCTGTTCGATGGGCCGTTCATGCTTTCGTTCCGCAGTATAGACTAAATCTCCCGGGCGCAACTTGTCGAGCGGGAAGCAGGCCGGCGAGTCCTGGCTTCGCGGCCCGTGGCCTGGCCGGTCTATGGACGCGCGATGACATTTCGCGAAAAAATCGAGCGTTCAGCCCTTGCGCCAGTCGAAACAACGGTACAATGATCTTTTAGGCGGAAATAAAATGAGAAGACCGATCAAAGACGAGTTCACCGACCGGCCGATTTCACGGCAAAGGAAATACCAGTTGCGGATGCAGCGAGACCGGCGGTGCACCGAGTGCGGCGCCCCCGCCGCGGAGGGTTCGCGCTGCCTCAAGCACCTGGTCAAAGCACGCGAGCGCCAGCGCAAGAAACGCGGCCTCAAACGCCGCTATTATAACACGCTCAGCTACAAGCTCCAGGCGCTGGCGTAATTTGATAAAAAAAAGGCGCCCTCGCGGGCGCCTTGAAGGATTACGCGCGAAATCCGACCACTTCAAGTGTGGTCCGGGAACATCACAGTATTGGGATTGGGGGGATTCGAAGCGACATCCGCAGCGGCGGTGTTAATGTCGCCGGTGACTCGCAGCGCATCGCGCATTCTCGAACTGCTCAACTGCTGGACGCTGCCGTCACAGATGAGAACGTTGCCGTTCTTTTGGTGCAGTTTATCCGTCCACGCTGGCGTGACCACGTTCCCTTGGAAGTTAGTACCCAAGGCTACCGAACAGTATTGCCCATTGTTGCCGCCGCCATAACCGTTGTTCGGTACCGGGTTTGGCAGGATCGCTACACCCGGACCTTGCCCGACGATATTGCGGTCGCCGGCAAGGAACATCTGCGGATTCGCGTCTATGGCATCGACGCCGACGAAATAGGAAACGTTGACATCGGTGAAGGTGTTGTCGTCAGAGATACCTTGGCGGCTTTGCGGCAGGGTGACGGCGCTCCCCATGAAGAAGTTCGAATGGGCGCTGTTCTGGTCCTCCGACGGGCAGATGACGACCTTGGGCGTGCTCAGCTCGTTCGACATCACGCCGAAGATTTGGTACATATAGGTGGCTTGCGGCCTGTTAGAGTGCAACTTTACGGGCCCCTTAACTAAGCCTCCGAGAACGGATTGTTGCGGTGGGCCGCCTTCGCCGGCCGGCACTAACATCGGGTAACGGTCGGTGTTGTCCAGGGCAAACGTCTTGAAAGCGATGCCGATCTGTTTGAGGTTGCTGGTGCAGTTGATGCGTTGGGCGCGCGCCTTGGCGCGGGCCAGCGCAGGCAGCAACATGGCCGCCAGGATGGCGATGATGGCGATCACGACGAGCAGTTCGATCAGCGTGAAAGCCCCGATTTTTTTCCGTAGGTTGTTCATAACTTTGCTGGTTTTGTTTCGTTTGTTGCAGACAGTTCGCGAACTCTAGGTAACCCTGTCCACGCTGTCAACCGATTTGACTTTCTGTTTAGCAGCCAAGATGCCAGCGGGCAAGAGCTTCAAAAATGCCCGAAAACCCGCACACCGCTTTGCCTCGCCGTTACCAAAAGGCGTGATTTTCACGCATTTTGCGTGATTTTCACGCATTGGGGGGACTAACAGCGAAGCCGCGAAGACGGGAAGAAGAAACTGAATTGAACAACAAAGGAACAAAGGCTCTTGCGACCTAGTTGTTATTCACAGCGCCTTCGCGTCTTTTTAATTCGCTGGCGCTTTTGTGTGCCCATCACCTGCGGCGGTCAATTGAATAATCTCCCGGAGGGGCGTCGCGGGGCGGAATCCGGCCACCGCGGCCAGCTTGTCCACCACCGGTTTGCGCCGGCGCATATCGTCAAAACCCGGGGCATAGGCCTGACCGTAGGGGACCGATACGATCGGCGACTTTGAGCCCAGACTCTGAATTACCAGCTCCGCTAATTGGCGAACAGAGATTTCTTCAGTGCTGCCGACATTGAAGACCTGGTCGCGGGCAGCCAGGCAGTTCTGGAGCCGAAGCAGTGCCTCCACCGTGTCGCGTACGAAGCAGAAACAGCGAGTCTGCCGGCCGTCGCCATAGACCCGGAGCGGCTGGCCGGTTTTGGCGGCGGCGATAAAGCGCGGCAGTACCATGCCGTACCGCCCGGTCTGCCGTGGGCCTACGGTGTTGAACAGCCGGGCAATCACGACCGGCAACGCGCGTTCTCGGGCGTAGGCCAGCGCCAAAAACTCATCCATCAGCTTCGAACAGGCGTAGCTCCACCGCGCCTGGTGCGGCGGGCCGATCAGCAGGTCGTCTTCCTCGCTGAACGCCGCCTTTTGGCTCTTGCCATAGACTTCCGAAGTCGAGGTCAGCAGCACCGGCACCCGGTGCGGCGCCGCGGCTTCCAGCAGCACCTCCGTCTCGTGGAGGTTGGTTTGCAGAACTTGAATCGGAGATTTGACGACCAACTCGACGCCGACGGCCGCTGCCAGATGGTAAACAGACTCGGCCTGTGCGGCCAACTGCGAGAGGTTGTCGCAGGCGGAAACCCGGGTCTGAAGGACGCGAAGCCTGGGATGGGTAGCGACCTCGCGCAGGTTCTCAAGGCTGCCGGTTGAAAGATCGTCAATGACGATCACCGATTTGCCCTCAGCCAGCAGCCGCTCCACCAAATGTGAGCCGATGAAGCCGGCGCCGCCGGTCACCAGGGTGTGTTTGGGGGCATTACCCATCACGTTCCCTGGCGCCGGATTGTTTCCAACGCCCCCGCGACCGCCTCCGCCAGTTTCTGCCGGTAATCGCCGTCTCCGATTAGCCCCGCCTCGCGCGGGTTGGACAAGTAGCCGCCTTCAACCAGAATCGCCGGCCGCTGTTGGCCCCGCAGCACCCCTGGAAAGCGCGCGTGACGCACGCCCCGGTCGCGATGGCCGTTGACCTGTAACAGAGCGCCGTGGACGCGGACGGCCAGGAGCAGATTTTGGGTGTCAAAAGCATTGTTGGGGAAAAGCGCGTCGGCATCATCGGCGAACCCGCGCGTCAGGTTCGAAGCCATGCCGCTGGGTGTTAGCACATAGGTCTCCAGCCCGGCTTCGGCCTGGTTGGGGGCAGCGGAGTTGAAATGCAGGCTCAGGAACAGGTCGGCTTTGTGCTCCTCGGCGAAAGCGACACGGTTGGAGAGCGCCAGGTCGAAGTCCCCGGAGCGGGTCAGTAGCACCTGCCAGCCGTTGGTGGCCAGGAGCGCCTGCAGGCGCCGCGCCCAATCCAGTGTGAACTCCTTCTCGTAATGGCCCAAAACGCTGTGGGTTCCGGAGTCAGTCCCGCCGTGACCCGGGTCGAGCACAACAACCGGGCGGGCGCTCAGGCAGGGGGCCGGCCCGCCGCTCAGCAGCGGTTGGAGGCTCGTTCTGAGGTCCAGGCCATGGACGTACGGCTGGCCACCGATCAATTGCGGCGCATACCCAAGGTGTAATTCGATCCCGTCCCAATGCGCGAGCTGGTTGCCGGTGTGCAGCACCAGCACGCCCTGGCTGGAGCGTAGCGCGTAGCTGGGCAGGGGCGTGGCCGCCAGGAATATCGGCGCGGCGAAGCCGTTAGCTTTGGACCAGCGCCCCAGCGGGGTCCAGGTTTCCACCGTGGGAGCAGCCGTAAAGCGAGGGACAGGTTGGACGCTGTTGGAGCCTGCTGAGTGCGGGGTCCCTGCGGTGTCGGCGGCGATGTGGTTCGAGTTCGAGGTCACGGGAGGGAGATCTCGTCCTGCCTCAGGTCCGCGCTCCTGCCAATCGGGCACCTGGGCAGTGTTGGGGCGGGGAGCAGTGGAGCAACCCGCCAGCAACACTGCCAGCAGGCAAAAGGACACGAGCGCCGAGTTCGACACGCTGGCATTGTGGAGAAGGCCGGATTGGAGACAAGCTTAACGTGAAACGTAAAACGTAAAACGTGAAGGTGAAATCGTTAGGCATGCGTACACCGATCCTACTTTCCACGCCCCTTCGCCTCCATTATCGTTCCTTCGCTGCAAACTGTTACTATGAAAGTCACGTTTCACGTTTCACGCATCACGTTGTCTCTCTTCGTCCCGCTCGCCGCGGCCGCGGCCCAACCTCCCATGCCACAGACCTTCGCCTATCCCCCTGCCCGGCGCGACAGCACGATCGACGACTACAACGGGGTTAAAGTCTCCGATCCCTATCGGTGGCTCGAGCAACTGGACTCGGCCGAAACCCGCGCCTGGGTGCTCGCCGAGGCGCAGCTCACGGATTCTTATTTGCAACGCATCCCCGCCCGGCCGGCACTCAGGCGAAGGCTGACCGAGCTGCTCGATTTTGAGAAGTTCAGCATCCCTTTCCACAAAGGCGACCGCTACTTCTATACGCACAACGGTGGGCTCCAGCCTCAGAGCGTCCTCTACTCCACCCCCGGCCCCGCCGGCAAGCCTGCGGTTGTCCTCGATCCCAATGCCCTCTCGACCAACGGGAGCCTGGCCGTCGTCGGCTACGTCGCCAGTCCGGACGGCGCGACGCTGGCTTACGGCGTTTCCCGGGGCGGCTCCGATTGGACCGATTGGCGCCTTCGCGACCTGGCCGGCGGCAAGGACCTTCCCGACGTGTTGCGCTGGACAAAATACTATCACCCCGTTTTCGCCCACGATGGCAAGGGCCTTTACTACAGCGCTTTCCCAGCACCCGCCCCGGGTGAAGAACTCAGGGCCCGCGACCTTGGCAATGCGGTCTATTACCACGCCCTGGGCACGCCTCAATCGGCTGACCGCAAGCTCTACGCGCGACCTGACCATCCCGACTGGCAGTTCGAGCCGCACTTGACGCGAGGCAGCCGTTGGCTCGTCCTCACGGCGGGCGAAGGCGAAGTGGGTGACAAAGGACTGGAAAATGTCTATGCGTTGGACCTCAACTCGACCCATGCCGAGGTCTTGACGCTGGCTGAAGGGTTCGACGCCGCTTACATTTACGCCGGGGCCGATGGCGGGCTGCTCTATTTCCAGACCACGCTGGAGGCGCCCCGCAGCCGCGTCATCGCCATCGATCCCACTAGTCCCGACCGCTCCCGCTGGAAGGAAATCGTCCCCCAGGGCGCCGACGCGATGGATGTGGCCGGAGGCAGCGTCACCCTGGTTGATCATCAACTCATCGTCCGAACCTTGCACGACGCATCCAGCAAAGTGAGCACCTATGGGCTGGATGGCCGCGTGCGCCGCGAAGTCGCCTTGCCGGGCCGTGGCACCGCCGTTGGTTTCGACGGCCAGCCCACCGACGCGGAGACCTTTTACTCGTTTACCGATCTGATCACGCCGCCCACTATTTTCCGTCTCGACCTGGAGACGGGCGCCAGCACGGTGTTCCGCGCACCCAAAATCGCCTTCGACTGCAGCAGTCTTGAAGCAAAACAAGTCTTCTACGCTGCCAAAGACGGCACCCGCATCCCGATGTCCCTGGTTTATAAGAAGGGGCTGAAGCTGGATGGAACCAACCCGACCCTGCTCTATGGCTACGGCGGTTTTGGGATTCCGATGGTGCCGCACTTCGATGCCACACGACTTGTTTGGCTGGAGCGCGGCGGCGTCTTTGCCGTCGCCAACATTCGCGGCGGGGGCGAGTACGGCGAGCAATGGCATCGGCAAGCCATCCGCGGGCATAAACAGGTTGTATTCGACGATTTCATTGCCGCCGCCGAATGGCTGATTGCGCAGCGTTACACCTCGACGCCGAAACTGGCGATCGAGGGCGCTTCCAACGGCGGGCTGCTCATCGGCGCCTGTCTCACCCAGCGCCCCGACCTCTTCAAGGCCGCGCTGGCCTACGTCGGGGTGATGGACATGCTGCGGTTCGACCAATTCGGCCAGGGCGCCGGGTGGGTGGGCGACTTTGGGTCGCCGCACAATCCGGATGATTTCAAAGCCCTCTACGCCTACTCGCCGTATCACAACGTGCGGGCCGGCACACGCTACCCGGCGGCGCTGGTCATCACAGGCGACCATGATACCCGGGTGATGCCGGCCCATTCGTTCAAATTCGCCGCGGCGCTGCAAGCCGCCCAGGCGGGGCCGGCGCCCGTGCTGCTGCGCGTCCGGCTTTCCACCGGCCACGGCCACGGACCGACCACCAGCCAGCTCATCGAAGAGAAGGCCGATGCTTATGCCTTCCTGATGGAGAACCTTGGGATGGCGAAGTAGGGAGAACGTGTTCACGCGTCACGTTTTACGTTTGTCGCATTCAGTTCCGGCCCCGGGCGGGGCTGGGGCTGGCGGAGTTTCCGGTAAATCCAGGCCTCGAGCGGACGCAACGGGCGCAGCCAGGGGTACAAAGGCGAATAGATCAGCCAAATCCGGAACGCGGAAAGAAACATCGTCAGCGAGGTCCGGAACAGGGTCACCTTGGAGCCTACCTGGTCGGTCCATTCGGTGGGGACCTCGAGGACCCGAAAGCCGGCGCGCTTGAGGGAATAGAGCAGGTTGATATCGAAAGCCATGTCGGCGATCCGCAGGGTCGAGTGAATTTTTTCAACCGCCGGGCGCCGCATGACTTTGGCGCCGCATTGGGTGTCCTTGATGTGCAGGCGGAAGAGCAACTCGACAATGAGGTGAAAGCAGCGGCTGGCAAAGCGGCGGTTGCTGGTCTGCTCGACATGGAGCACCGCGCCGGGCAACCAGCGGGAGCCGATCACACAATCGGCTTCGGCAGTTCGTTTCACCAGATCATAAAAGGCCTCGGGCGGCGTCGCCCCATCCGCATCGACGTAACCGATCAGATCCGCCAGGGGCGCCAGCTTAAGGCCCTCGATTAAAGCGCCGCCCTTGCCGATGGCTTCGGGAAATTCCATCGCGCTGATGGCCGGATGGTCGGCGGCGACCCGCCGGACCACCCCGAGGGTATTGTCCCGGCACCCGTTGAGCACCACGACCATTTGAAATTTGCCGTGATACTGCTTTTCAAAAAACCGCGCATAGTCGCGCAGCACCGGTTCGATGCGGTGCTCTTCGTTATAGGCCGGGATGAGGAGCAACAGGCTGGGCTCAGTCACGGGAGAGTAAGGAGCATCATTTAATGCTCAATTCCTTCTGAATCCCAAACTTCTCGACGCGTTTGCGCAACGTGGCCCGGGTAATGCCGAGCAATTTAGCCGCATGCACCTGGTTGCCCGCGGTTTCTTTCAGGGCCTCAATCACCAGCTCACGTTCGATGGCGGGGATCACTTTGAGCTTGGGATCGCGGCGCGCCCACTGGAACAACTGACGCGCCAGGCCGGCGATTTGGGAGACGCCGCTTTCACCCACCACCGTCCGGACCGAGGCGACGGGAGAGGCGGAGGGGTTTTCACCACGGACTTCGGAAGGAATATCCTTCAACAACACGACATCGCCTTGCGAAACCACCAGGGCGCGGCTAAGAACGCTCTGGAGTTCGCGCACATTGCCGGGCCAATGGTATTTTTCGAGGGCCGCCATCGCGTTGGACGCGATCGATTTGGGCGTCAGCTCGCCGGCCAGCTTGTGCAAAAAGTATTTAACCAGGATGGGAATATCGCCCTGCCGTTTATTCAGCGGCGGCAAATGGATGCCGACTCCGCGCAAGCGGTAGAAAAGATCCTCGCGGAACTGGCTGGAGGCAACGGCTTGTTCCAGATCTTTGTTGGTCGCGGCAATGACGCGGACGTCCGCGGTGATACTGGCGTTGCCGCCGACGCGCTCGAATTTCCGGGATTGCAACACCCGCAGAATCTTGGTTTGGGTCGCCGGCGTCATATCGCCGATTTCGTCGAGGAACACGACGCCGCCTTTGCATTCCTCAAATTTGCCGATGCGCTGGTTGACGGCGCCGGTGAAGGCCCCCCGCTCGTGTCCGAAGAGCTCGCTTTCGAGGAGTTGCTCCGGGATGGCGGCGCAGTTGATCGCGACGAACGGTTTGTCGCAGCGATTGCTGTGGTCGTGG
>Ga0210408_10000321_pt1 | contig 66267 bp, 54 predicted proteins | sample IncBWH4MmetaG_FD_155471 | JGI IMG/M metagenome (GOLD analysis project Ga0210408, IMG submission 155471) | Forest soil microbial communities from Barre Woods Harvard Forest LTER site, Petersham, Massachusetts, United States - Inc-BW-H-4-M | ecosystem: Environmental > Terrestrial > Soil >... | reverse complement strand
AGAAAACGAGGCCAGCAGCAAGAGGGGAACCGACCACGCCCCGCAGCCGATGATCGTGTCGAGCCAGGAGTTGTGGACCCACGGCCCGGCGTCCAGGGCGATGCCCTGCTTTGGTTTTGGGCTGGATTTTGCCATCGCGGCTCTAGAGGAGATCGACCTGCGCGATCCGATCCCGGCTATGAACGGATTATAGGAACGGATCGGGGGGGGCCGGAACGTGCCGAAAGTAACCAGGCACCCTCCGACGCTAATCGACGCAAGCAATTCGGAACAGGATCTCGGGCACATCACCGATTCAACTCAAAAGTCGAACCCCTCCCCCGAACCGTCCTAAGCCCTTGCCCTGCTAACTCATCTTTTACAATGCTCGTGTGAAAACCTGGGACGTCATCATCGTCGGCGGAGGCATCATCGGGCTTTCGCTTTCGATTGAATTACGCAAGCGCGGCGCTTCCGTGCTGATGGTTGAGAGGGGTGAGCCCGGGCACGAGGCCTCTCGGGCGGCCGGAGGCATGCTGGCTAACTGCGGAAACGAGACTCCGGTTGCGCTGCAGGCTCTCGCCAATGCCAGTGCCAAGATGTATCCGGAGTTCGTACATGAACTGCAGGACGAGACCGGCGTAAACGTCGACCTGCGGGCCAATGGAACCCTGTTGTTGGTGGAGCCCGGACACGTTGCTGAGGAGATTCCCGGCGCACATCCGTTGCCGCTCCCGATCGCCGAACTGGAGCCGGGCCTCGCGTCCCAGCAACGCGATGTGGTCTTCCTGAACGAACGCAGTGTATGTCCTCGCGCACTGACGGATGCGGCTCTGAAGGCTGCGAAGCATCGCAGTGTGGACACTTCTTCCGGCACGACGGTGGTTTCGGTCGATGTTTCTGATGGACATGCAGTCGGAGTCACTACCAACAAGGCTTCCTACCGGGCTCCGACCGTTGTCAATTGTGCTGGGGCCTGGGCCGGTCAGATTCCGCCGGATAATTTCCCCGTCCGCCCGGTGAAGGGTCAGATGCTGTGCTTTGCGATGCCGTCGCGCGAACTTTTGCGCCACGTCGTTCGCTCGTCGGAGATCTACCTGATTCCACGCAGCGACGGTCGACTGCTGGCGGGGGCCAGCGTGGAAGAGGCAGGCTACGACAAGCGCACCGTGCCTGAGACCATTCAGCGACTGCATCATGCGGCGCTTGCGCTGCTGCCTGCTTTGGAAAACGCTCGCCTACTCGAGGCATGGGCCGGTCTGCGGCCGGGGACACCGGACAACTTGCCCATCCTGGGGGCGACGCTGACGCCCGGCTACTACGTAGCCACGGGACATTTCCGAGACGGAATTCTGCTGGCGCCGGTTACGGCGCAACTGATGGCAAGGGTTCTGTCGGGCGAGCAGCCCGAGCATGACTTGACGCCGTTTTCGATGGAGCGGTTTGTGCCGAGAGCGGTGTGAGGCGTTTGCGCAAGGATCGATTCGCTGTCCGCCTGGCGCCGGGTTGGCCGTCTGAGTGATCGAAAAATCGTCGGTTTTGGTGGTACTGCCAACAACTAGGGGTCTTTCGAGTGCGAGCGGCTGACGCCTCACTCCGCCCCAGAGGATAGCTCAAGAGGTCACCGACCCGCCCTTGCTGTCCAACTCGGTTATACTTGAGCGTTTCGCAATCCATTTCCGTTGATTTCCTTCTGCGTCTCGATACGAGAAAGGACTCCTCATGGCTTCGCCAGCACTCGATTTCGCCCGCCAGAATCAGCAGCGCTTCGTAAACGAATTGAAAGATCTTCTCCGCATTCCCAGCGTCAGCACGCTTGAAGAGCACACGTCCGATGTGCAGAAGGCCGCCGAATTTGTCGCCAACGAATTGCGGCGTATCGGTATGGAGAACGTCGAAATCATTCCCACCAAGGGGCATCCTCTGCTCTACGCCGACTGGCTGCACGCCGAGGGCACGCCCACGGTGCTGATGTACGCGCACTTCGATGTACAACCGCCCGACCCGCTCGAGGAGTGGCTCTCGCCGCCCTTCGAGCCGACGGAGCGCAACAACAACATCTATGCCCGCGGCGCGGTCGACGATAAGGGCCAGCTCTGGATGGAAGTGAAAGCCCTTGAATCGCTGATGAAGGCGCACAACGGCAAGCTACCCATCAACGTGAAGATCATCTTTGAGGGTGAGGAAGAAGTTGGCGGCGAGTCGATCGCGGAATACGTCCGCAAACAGAAAGCCAAGCTGAAAGCCGACTTCGCCCTGGTCTGCGATACGGAACTGTTCGCACCCAACCTGCCCACGCTGTGCGTCGGCCTGCGTGGCCTGGTTTACACCGAGATTGAGGCTTTCGGCGCCAAGACCGACCTGCACTCGGGCATGTACGGGGGTGCGGCTCCCAACCCGTTCTTTGCTTTGATTGAAATCATTAGCAAATTGAAGGACGCGAAGGGCAAAGTTCTGATTCCGGGCTTTTATTCCAAAGTGAAGGCTCCTACCAAGGACGAACTCAAGGCCTGGAAGCGCCTGCCTTTCAACGAAGAGCATTACCGCAAGACCGAGGTCGGCTCGAAGGTCTTGACCGGTGAGCCCGGCTATTCGGTGCTGTATCGCACCTGGGCACGGCCTACCCTCGAAGTCCACGGCATGCCGGGCGGGTTCACCGCTCCCGGGGCCAAGACGGTCATTCCGGCCAAGGCGGCGGCCAAGGTCTCCATGCGCATGGTGCCCGACCAGGACCCAGACGACATCCTGAAGCGCTACACCGGGTTCGTGAAAAAGCTCACGCCCAAAGGGATCGAGACGAAGATCAAGGTGTGGAGCAAGGGCCCGGCCTGCGTCGTCTCGACCGACAACAGGTACGTGAAGGCGTCGACGGAAGCCATGCACGACATCTTCAAGAAAGACACAGTTTTCATCCGCTCGGGCGGATCGATTCCAATTGTCACCGACTTTCAGGACGTGCTGAAGATTCCCTCGGTCATGATGGGCTTCGGCCTGCCCGATGACAATCTGCATGCCCCCAACGAGAAGTTTCACATCCCGAACTTCCACCGGGGGATTGAATCGATTTGCTTGTTCTTCGAGAAGTTGGGGAAGTGAAGGCAGGTTTCAGGTTTCAGGTTCCTAAGCTCAGGGCTTGACGAAGGTCAGCCGACGCGGGGCGCGATGCCCGCTCCCTCTTTTTGTGAGCGCCACCGCGGAGGGGTGGACTTGCGGCTGCCATTCTGAACGACACTGAGCGATCCGCCCACGACCTCGTCAAAGTGCTGGAGGCAGGCAATTGCGGCGATCCTCCCATTTTCCTGTCATTTTCCGTCTTGCCCCGTTTTCCCCTCCGGAGTAGCATCGTTTCGCTCTCGCGATTCTCCCCTCCTTCGTCTAGCTCACCCAAATTCCAGGCGGTTGCTGCATTGGATGTGCAATGGAACGTGGTCGGGGTGAGATACCCACAACATATGGGGTTTTATTTCTTGACCCGCGCCCGAATTCGCCGTTACAGTAGCTGCAATCCATGCCTTTCCTGCGCATGCCGGGGAGGCTTATGTCCGGGCTCGGCCTGTGGGCATCCAAGTGGTTACGGGGGTCGAACGGGCCGCTCAAGACAGCCAGATCATGTCGAACCGCGCCCCAGCCAGCGCATGAACAACGGGTCCACCCGTCGGCGCGGCATCCGCATGATGGAGCGTTGAAGGAGTCGAAGTTGCTCAAACTGAAGAAGCTCCAGATCCTCGGGTTCAAGTCGTTTTGCGACCGGACCGAACTGAAGTTCCCCGGTGACGGGATTGCCGCCATCATCGGTCCCAACGGCTGCGGCAAGTCGAACATTGCTGACGCCATCTCGTGGGTGCTCGGCGAGCAGTCGGCAAAGACCCTGCGTGGGTCTCGCATGGAAGACGTGATCTTTGCAGGGACGCGCGACCGTCAGCCCACCGGCATGGCCGAAGTGTCGCTGACGCTGATCGACCCCGAACAGTACGACGGCCCGGACAGGAACGATCCCACCGAGGTCGAAGTACGCGATGACATCCCGGGAACCGAGGATTGGGATGAGGCCGAACTTCGGGCCCGCGCCGCCGAGGACACCGCCGTGGCCACCGAGGATGCCCAGCCTGGAAGACTCCTGGAGGCCCCGGCAGTAACGCAGGCTGGGGCATCGCCTGCGGGAATTGCAGTTGTAGAAGGAGCGCCCGGGCCTGAGAGTGCGGATCCGGCTGTGAATACAGAGGCTGCAGTCGCCGCTGGGCCTCAAGTGGTGCTGAAGATCCGTCGGCGTAAGTTCAACCAGCAGCAGTATCACACTGGCGAGATTGTGGTCACGCGGCGTCTGTTCCGCTCGGGCGACAGCGAGTATTTGCTTAATGGCAAGCTCTGCCGGCTGCGTGATATCCAGGAGCTGTTTATGGGAACCGGCTTGGGACCGGAGTCCTACGCTCTGATCGAACAAGGGCGAATCGGACAAATCCTGTCGAGCCGCCCCACCGACCGCCGCGCCATTATCGAGGAGGCGGCAGGGGTCACGAAGTTCAAGACCAAGAAACGGCTCGCCGAGGCTCGCCTCGAAGACGCCAAGCTCAACCTGAACCGGGTCAACGACATTTTCGAGGAAGTCACCCGCCAGATGAACTCACTGAAGCGCCAGGCCGCCAAAGCCGAACGCTACGCGAAACTACGCGACGAGATGCGTGCCAAGCTGCGCGTGGTGCTGGCCAGCAAGTTTATCCAGCTCGATAACGAGAGCGCCGAAATCGACGGGCAACTGAACGCGCTGGCAGAGGAAATGCAGCAGCGCACGCAAGCCGTGCACCAGTTTGAAATCGAGCACGCGGAGCGCACACAGCGCGGATATGCGATCGACGGAGAACTTCGCCAGAACCGCGAACGGCTGAACCAGGTCGCGCTCGAGATTGACCGGGGACAGGCCCGCCGGCGGAGCAACGAAGAACGCTGCGCGGACCTGGTGATCCGTTCCGCATCTTCGGAGGCGGAACTGGGCCAGGCTCGCAGCCGGTTGGGCGCCCTTGAGGCGGAACTGCATTCGAATCGTCAGGTGCTCGAATCGGCCGCCGCTGACCTTGCTACCGCCCAGAATGAACTGTCGCTGTGTCAGCAAGAGGCCGCGTCGGCCACCACCGATCTGGCGGCGCTCGAGCGCGAAATTGAAGAAGGCCGGGCGGCCATCATGGAAGCGGTAGCCGCCACATCACACCTGCGCAACCAACTCACCCAAGCAGAAGAGCGACTGGCGGCGGTCGATCGCGAAACCCAGCGGCTCCAAAATGAGATATCTAGCGCTTCGGCACAGGTGGAAGCCTTCGGCGGGCAACGCGGTCAGCTCGCCCTTGAGTTCGAGACTGTCTCGCAGCGGGTGAGCGGCCTAACTGGCGAAATCGCCCAGGTGCGGCAGTCCCTGGAAACGAAGCGACGCGAAGAAAGCGACTCCAAGCAGCGGCTCGACCTGCTGCGGGCCGAGTTCGCCTCCGCATTGGGGAAGAAAGGATCGCTCGAAGCTGTCATTGCCGAACACGGCTACTCGACCGAGTCCGTGCGCCGGTTGTTCCAGTCAGGATCGCTGCGGGGCGGCTTCGCCCCGGCGGGCGTGCTGGCCGACTTTCTGGAGGTCGAACCGCAGCACGAGCGCGTAGTGGAAGACTTCCTCCGGGACGAATTGAACTACATCGTCGTGAAATCGTGGGATGCGGCCGACGAGGGCCTGCGCCTCCTGCGCAGCGATGTTGACGGCCGGGCGACTTTTCTGGTCCACCCGGAAGATTCGCAGGCGAAATTCTCGTTTGTGGTGGACGAGGCGGCGCATTCGGCGCCTCCGGGGCGGCCGATCGTTCCGTTGAAAAGCACGATCCGGGTTCTCAATGGCTTCGGAAAGTCGCTCGAGGTGATCCTGCCCAAGTTGCGCGACGGCTACATCGTGCCCGACTCTGGGTTAGGCCGCGAACTGGCCCTCGAAAACCCGGACGCCTTCTTCCTTTCGCCCTCGGGAGAATGCTTTCACAACGTGACCGTAACTGGCGGCAAGCAGCGCGCCGAGGGGCCACTCTCGATGAAGCGCGAACTGCGCGACGTCCTCCGTACGCTCGAAGAGTTGGAGCGCACGCTGCAAGACGGAGAAACAAGCGTTCTGATGCTGGGCCGCCAGATCAAGGAACTCACTTCCCTGCTCGACAGGCTCGAAGAGGAGAAGCGCGAAGCCGAGAAGCAGGCCATGACCTCCGGCCACATGCTGCAGCAACTGGATAGCGAGATGGGCCGGGTGGGAGAACGGCTAGGGGTGAGCCGCTCCGAACTCCAACGCCTGGCCACGGAGCGCGCGGAACAGGAAACCGTCATCCACGCCCGCAGCAGCGAGATCACCGTGTTGGAGGAACAGCGGGTTGGAGTCGAGCGCCACGTGGCGGTCAGCCAGGAGCGATTGGTCGCCCTGAAAAGCCGGCGCGACCTGGCTGCTCAGAACACTTCGCAGCACGTAGCCCGCGTCGCTGGACTTGAGGAGCGGCATCGTTCTGCCTCCGCGGTCCTTGAGCGCATTGCATCGCTCGTCAGCGAGATGCGCGAGCGGGTCTACACCCTGCGCACGCAGATTGACGCATCCGCCGCCGAGAAGGTCCAGCGCGAGAACGAGAACCAGCTGCTTGCCAACCAGCGGGTCGAGCTGGAAGCTGAACAAAATGCGGGGGAAGCCCGCGAGGGCCTGCTGCAGTTCGAGTCGGAGCAAATTCGCGCCCGCCTGCTCGAAATCGATGAGGCCCTTCGCTCCGCCCGCCAACTGCTCGACCAGGCTCGCGACCGGCGCGGCGAACTTGCCGCTGCGGCCGCCAAGCTCCAGTCCGACGCTCAGTACATGGCAGAAGGTTGCCTGAACGACCTAGGGGTGCAGCGCCACGAACTCATGGCCGACACCACCATTCCGATCGTGGCCGGCGAAGAGCTTGCGATCGAAGATCAGGCTTACCGCGAAATGCGCACGCGCCTCGACAACATGGGTCCAGTCAATATGATGGCCCTCGAGGAGTACAAGGAAATCGCCGAACGGCACACCTTCCTTGAAACCCAGCGGCAGGATCTGCTCGATTCCATCCAGAACACCATCGCTACCATCAAGGAGATTGACACCGTGTCGCGGCAGAAGTTCGAGGAGGCGTTCCATCGTATCAACGAGAACTTCCAGCTGACCTTCCGCAAGCTGTTCGGTGGCGGGCACGCTTTCATGCGGCTCACGGATGAAGAGAATAGCGCCGAAAGCGGCATCGACGTGGTCGCCTCGCCTCCGGGCAAGAAGCTGCAGAACGTGCTGCTGCTCTCCGGCGGTGAAAAAGCGCTGACCGCCCTATCGCTGCTGGTCGGAATTTTCCAGTACGCGCCTAGCCCGTTCTGCATCCTGGACGAAGTCGACGCCCCGCTCGACGAAGCCAACATAGGGCGCTTCACTGAACTGGTGAAGGAGATGAGCGTCCAGACCCAGTTCGTGCTCATCACCCACAGCAAGAAGACGATGAGCATCGCCCCCGTGCTTTACGGCGTCACCATGCAGGAACCCGGCGTCTCCAAACTCGTGTCCGTGCGCCTGGGAGCCACTGCATAAAACACTTGCCCGCAAACGGCATTGTGTGAGGGAGCCGCGACCCTCCCGCGGATCTTTTTGCGCCCGATTTATCCACCTCCTTCCTCAGGTTTTCCACATGCGCGTCTCCTACAAATGGCCGATGGGACGGGCGTTTCCACGGTCACCGGCACGGTGTCAACGTTTTTGCGCTCAGCACGATGGAACCATCACGTTGATGCATGACGTAAATCGTTGACAAAAATTTCTGGCCAGCTAGAATACGCGACGTTTTTTACCTGTAGAATTTCTGTCCATGAGCCCTGAACTCCTCGATACCGTCCTGCTTCATAGTGAATTTCCCGAGCTCCAGCTTCACGCCACCGGCAAGGTTCGCGACGTTTACCGGCTGGGCAACGACCGTCTGCTGTTCGTCGCTACCGATCGTATCTCCGCCTTCGACTACATTTTGGCCACCGGCATCCCGCACAAGGGCCGGGTTCTGACTCAGATCTCGTTGTTCTGGTTCGATTTCCTCAAAGATGTCGTACCCAACCATCTGATCACCGCCGACGTGAGCCAGTATCCGCCCGAGCTCCGTAAGTACGCCGACCAGCTCCGCGGCCGTTCCATGGAGGTTATCCAAGCCGACATGGTTCCGGTGGAGTGCGTTGTGCGCGGCTACATCTCGGGATCGGCCTGGAAGGAGTACAAAGCCAGCGGGAAGGTTTGCGGGATCGAGCTACCGAAGGGGCTGCGGGAGTCGGATCAGTTGCCCGAGCCGATCTTCACGCCGGCCACGAAGGCTGTCAGCGGCCACGACGAGAACATTGCTTTCGACGAAATGGTTCGGATCGTGGGCGGCGAATTGAGCGAGACCCTGCGCGACTTGACGCTCAAGGTGTACAACAAAGCCAGCGACTACGCCCGGCAGCGAGGCATCATCATCGCCGACACGAAATTCGAATTCGGAAGCACTCCACGGGGCGTCACTTTAGCCGACGAAGTCCTGACTCCCGACTCCTCACGGTTCTGGCCGGCCAACTTGTACCAGCCCGGCCGCGCTCAGGATTCGTACGACAAGCAGTATGTTCGAAACTATTTAGAAGAGATCCGCTGGAACAAGCAGCCGCCCGCTCCTGCCCTTCCGGTGGAGGTTGTGCGCAAGACCAGTGAGAAATACCTGGAGGCTTACCAGCAGCTCACAGGACGCAAGCTGGATGTCTGATCCATCGGCGATGGGCCGGAATCACCCATGAACATCGCGGATTGGTTGATCCTGGCCGTCATCGTGATATCGGTAGCAGGGGCTGCGGCGGAAGGCTTTTTTCACCAGGCCTTTGGCCTCGCGGGCTTGATTGTCGGCTATCTGTTGGCCGCCTGGCAGTACCATCGCCTTGCGGATTGGTTCGGTCCGCATCTGAAGTCGCCTTGGTTGGGCGAGATTGCTGCTTTCGTCATTATTTTTCTGGCAGTGGTGATTGTCGCAGGCATCGCCGGCCGCATTGTGCGCTGGGCGATGAAGGAAGCGGGCATGAGTCTGTTCGATCGTCTCCTGGGTGGACTACTGGGCTTTTTGAAAGGCGCGTTGTTTGTTGCCGTGATCTTGATGGGAATGACGGCGTTCACACCCACATCGAAGTGGTTGGAAGGATCGGAGTTGGCGCCGTATTTTCTGGTAGTTGGACGAGCCGCCATTTGGTTGGGGCCGTCCCAGTTGCGGGCGAAATTCTACGAGGGACTCGGCATACTTCATCACAGCCGGTTTCCCGAGATAGCGCCTGCACCGGGAGTGGCGCCTACTGCTAGGCCAGCGCAGTAGCCAAGGCGTACATAGACTTTTATACTGACGCTTTTTTCAGAGAAAGAGAGAGCCCGTGAAAGATCAACTGGAAGCGCTCATCATGCAAATGTACAAGAGCAACATCCTCTACTCAGAGGCCGTGCGTGAGTTCAAGAAGCGCTTTATCCTCACTGTTCTGCAAGAAAACAAAGGCAACCAGTGCCGCGCGGCGCGCGAGCTGGGCATGCACCGGAATACACTCAGCCGCACCCTGAGCGAACTGAAGATCGACGTCCGCCAGTTGCGCGACGGCGTCAAGCGCCCGCCTCGCAGCGCCCGCCCGGTTACGCTGGAGAAGAAAGCCGTTCGCTAACTCTGCCCACCCCGGGGAGCATCTGGAGCAAGCAGATTCCAAATTATTCCGCAAAGGGAAGAGGCAGCCACGTGGGCTGCCTCTTTCCTTCTACCGGGATTTCAGCAATCTATTGCGCGGGCTTCTTATGTACCGGTGGTTTCTTGGCCGTCGGCGGCGCCTTCGCGGTCAGGATGGCACCGTCTTTCATGGTCATGACGAACGGCTTCGGTTCGTAGGAGACGGGCGTCCCTTCAAACTGGAAGTCTGCTCCTTCTTTCGGCATCAGCTTGGCGGGGATCGCGGCGGTCATGGTGAGGTCGATATCGGCGCGCTTCGCGTCGATATCGTCCGAGCTACCCGCCAGCTTCAGGCTGGTCGAAGAATCGATGCTCATCACCTGTGCCACCATCTGCAGGGGCTTGCCCTTGAGCACGTTCCACACTTTATCAACATCCTCGGGAGCCCCTTCCGACAGGACCAGTTCCCACTCGGCGAAACTCATCTCCTCGACCTTCTTGGTCTTTACGATTTCGGCTGCCTGCTGGGCTGGAGTCGGTGGTACGTAGGCCGCGATGGTAAAACCCGCCGACGGCAACGGGGTGGTCTTGGTTTGCGTCATCAGATCCGCCCAACCTTGGTCGGCACCTTCCTGACCGTGATATTTCCGATACACCGACGCCCCGTACTTCGCGATCTGCTGTTGTCCCTGTGGCGTCGGCGCCAGGTTGGCCGCGCGCGCGGTAAACCAGAGCCCGTTGACGTAATCGGGTGGGGTCGACTTCAAATAAGCGGAGGATAGGGGATAAACCAGGGTGACGTCGTTGGGCGATGCCTCGACGGCTGCGCGGAGCGCGGTGACCGACGAAGCGTAATCTTTGTCGTTAAGGGCGGCCAGACCCACTCCCCGGTTGAAAATACCGGTCAACGATTGCTTAAATTCAGCGAACTGCTGATCGTTCATATTGTCGGGCTTGGGAAAGGTGGCGAGGGCCGCTATTCCCTTCTGACCGTACTGCTTGGCGTCGGCAAAATTCTGGGTCTGGGTACTGCTGAAGGTGATCAGGGCCAGCGCCCGGACGTTGTTGGGGTTTACCTGCAACAAACGCTTGGCCGTGTCCCCCATTTTGGCCACATCGCCCTTTTGCTGGTAGGTTCCCATCAGGATCTCCAGCGCGTCTTCTTTCATTACGCTGTTGGGATACTGCGTGAGGAACGCTTCCAATCCGCTGATCTTGGCTGCTGGATCTGTCTGCTGCACCGCACCCACGTAGGCGTTGTACTCTGCTGGATCTTTGATCTCTTTCTTCTGTTGTTGGGGTGCGGCCGGTTGTGCTTGCGGCTGGGCGGCATCCTGGGCGGCCCCCACCACAGCCCATCCAAGCACAATCGTGACTAGAATCTTATTCATTCGAATGGCTCCTTAAGTTCTCGGGAAAATCAGCGACGTCGTCCTGCGCGGCATCCCTTCACGCCAGCTTTCGGGGTCCTCTTCCGCGCCCCTGACACAGGATCCGGAACTGCCTACGCTTCGCCTGTAACGTGAAGGCAGCCAAGGCGCCGTTTCCGGTGAGCGGATTATAAGTACACGCTTGCCCATTGGCAAGCTGCTAACGTTCGCGCGCGCTCCTTTCTTGTTAAGATGCCGAAATCGGCGGCGCGGGATGGTTTTACGCGCAACAACATTTCGCTTTGAAAGGCAATCAAATGGCGAGCGCTCTTACACCCCTGGCAGGCCAAGTGGCGGTTGTAACCGGTGCGGGACGCGGCATTGGCGCGGCCATCGCCCGCGAACTCGCGCGCCGAGGCGCCCAGACCGTACTCTGCGGACGCACTCCGGCGCGACTGATTGAGACGGCCAACACCATCGCGCAGGACGGCAACCATGCCGAAGTCGTCGAATGCGATGTCACCCTCCTGGCCTCGGTTGAAGCGCTTGCCCGCACCATCACCGAAAAGTTCGGCCGGGTCGACATTCTGGTCAACAATGCCGGCATTGGTGGCTTTGGTGCGCCATTGCACCAGCTCGCTCCCGATGCGTGGGATCGCATCCTGGACACCAATCTGCGCGGCGTGTTCTACGCCATACGAGCTTTTGCCCCGGCCATGATCCGTGCACGCAGCGGCCACATCATCAACATCTCTTCGATCGCGGGAAAAAATGCGCTGCCCAACGGGGCGGCTTACGCCGCCTCCAAATGGGGATTGAATGGTTTGACCTATTCCGTGGCAGAAGAACTGCGAGCCCACAACCTTCGGGTATCGGTGATCTGCCCAGGCTCGACTCACACCGACCTCTCACCTCATGAAGGCAAGGACTTCTCCCGCATGTTGCAACCCGACGACATCGCCCACATAGTCGCAATGCTCGTGACGCAGGCGCCGCAGTCGTTTGCCAGCGAAGTGATTCTCCGCCCGACGATGAAGCCCTAGACACGAAGTGCCCCCCAACCCCGGAAAAGGCGGCAGAAATCGCAGTTTTTCGGCATCGCTAAAGCGATGCCCCGGATAGGAATCACGAGCGTAAGCGGCGGTTCATGAGGCCGCGAGACCCAGCCTACTATGAATCGTTTCAGTGTCTCAGGCGGCGCGGACTCTACCCTTTACGTGCGTTGTGGAATGCGTTTCAGCGGCCAGTTTCGGACCCTATTTCTTGAACAGGTTTTCAAATGCCTGGCGGGCATCGGCGGGCTTGGCGGTCACGGGAGTCGTGGTTTCCTTCTCGGTTGTGACGCGGATCGAGTAGAACGTGCAGTTGTTCTTCACGTCCTTGCGCGGAATGCGCTCCGGGATCGGCTGCATGCATTCAAACCGCTTCGACGGATCGAAATACGTGCACTGCTTGCAGGAATGCAGCTCGAAGCCGCACTTCGGGCACTTTTCCGGGATGTCTCCCGCCGTCGGCAGGACGGTGCCGCATTGCGAGCAACGCGAAACGGTTCGCTTGCCCGGCATCTGGAGCGGACGCGGTCCAAACGTATCTTTTCTCGCGGGCTTGTCGCCCGGCTTGTCCCCGGACTTCTGGGGCTTGTCACCGCTGTCCTGATAACCGTGCTGGCGGTATTTCCGGTCCGACACAGGAAACCTCTCTTTCCGGCGTCACATTGTCTCGCTACTCGGCCTTCGCTACAAGTCCGTCAAAAAACGCTCGTACCAACCCCACTCGCGGCGTCAGTCGGTAGGCCTGAATTTTGACGACGATCGCGCCCCAGCCGCGCGAATCCGTCTGCATTGGCGGCTCGACCAGCAGTTCACCTGCGTCAAACCAGCGGCACCCGCAGGGTCACCGAATTGTCTTTCCCGATCACGGGTGCTAACATCCGAGTAACGGGATAAATGCAGGAGGATGATCATGTCGGACAGCAATAGCAACAGTTTCCTCTGGTTTTTGGCTGGTTTGGGCGTGGGCGCGGTGGTCGGTGTACTTTATGCTCCGCGTTCCGGGAACGAAACCCGCGAAGCGCTGCGGTCCAGAGCCGAAGAAGGACGCGATTACGTTCGCACCCGCGCCCGCGATGCGCGCTCCCAGGCCACAGAGTGGGTGGATAAGGGCCGCGGCGTTCTGAACCAGCAGAAAGACCAGTTCCGCGCCGCCTATGACGCCGGTCGCCAGGCGTACCATGAAGCCACGGCGGAAGACGCAGCCGCCAAGAACCTGTAGTCGCGACGGTTCTCCGCAGCATCGGAACCGGTCCAGCCCGGCAGCGGAGGTCAAATCTATGGGAAACCTCGTACCTCTGTTCATCATCGCCACCGCCGTCGCAGTCATCATTCAGGCGGGAATCCTGGTGGCGCTCTTCGTCGTGGTTCGGAAGACCACGGACCGGGTGGAAGCCCTGGCTACTGAAGTCAAGACCAAGGCCTTGCCCACCATGGAAACCGCACAGGCCATGCTGGTCGAGTTGCGCCCCAAGGTCAACGAGATTGTGACCAACGTCGACCAGTCGGCTCGGATGGCGCGGGCGCAGATGGAACGGTTGGACGCGACGGTCAGTGATGTGGTGGACCGCGCCCGTCTGCAAGTGATTCGTGCCGATGAACTCGTCAACCGCACCCTCGATCGAGTCGAGGAAACCAGCGACATGGTGCATCGCACCGTGGTATCTCCGATACGGCAGGTGGCCGGTGTGATGCAGGGTCTCAGTGCAGGCCTGGAGTTCTTTCTCGGACGCAAGCGCCGCCAGTCCCGCGACGGGATGGGCGTGCCTCAGGACGAGTTGTTCATCTGAGAATCTAGAGCAGGAATTTAGACCGCAGCGTCATGAGCCGGCTGTGGCAGCTGTTTCAAACGATCCAGCCTCCGCCTACCACTACATCTCCATCGTAGAAAACCGCGGCTTGGCCCGGGGTGATTGCCCGTTGGGGCTGATCGAAGGTCAGAACCAGCTCTTCGTCGCCGGACTTCTCCAGCGAGGCCGATGCAGGCTCGTGACGGTGCCGAATCTTCGCCGCAACCCGCATCGGTTCGTTCAAGTCCTCGACCGCAATAAGATTCGCTCGCCGCACCCGCAGGGTCTTCGAATAGAGCTCTTCGCTATTTCCTACGACAACCTGCCCGGCGTCCCCTTTGATCTGAATCACGTACAGAGGATACCCGGTCGCCACTCCCAGCCCCTTGCGCTGCCCGACCGTGAAGTTGTGAATCCCGTGGTGCTCGCCGATCACGCGACCGTCGCTGGTGACCAGTTCTCCGGAAGTATCCGGCAGTGCTTCTCCGCGCTCGGCCAGATACGCATCCAGAAAGCGCTTGTAGTCTCCCCCGGGGACAAAACAGATCTCCTGGGAATCCGGCTTCTCGGCCAACGCGAGCCCGTGGCTGCGCGCGAGTTCGCGCACACCGGGCTTGGTCATCCCGCCCAGAGGAAAGATCGTCCGGCTGAGCTGCTCTTGGGTAAGCCCAAACAAGAAGTAGGTCTGATCCTTGGCCAGGTCCGCCGGACGCTTCAACAACCAGCGGCCCCGCCCTTCGTCGAATTCCACGCGGGCGTAGTGTCCGGTGGCCAGCGTGTCCGCGCCGATCTGCCGAGCTACGATCAGCAGCTGGTCAAACTTCAGGTGGTTGTTGCACAAGCTGCACGGAATCGGCGTGCGCCCTGACAGGTAGTCCTGTACAAACGGCTGCACCACGTCCCGCTCAAACCGCTCTTCGTGATTCACCACGTAGTACGGGATGCCGATTGTCTCGGCCACTCGTCGCGCGTCATAGACGTCATCCAGAGAACAGCACCGGCCCTGGACGGCCTCCGGCATGCCTTCGTGCCCGGCGAGACGGCGCTGGTTCCACAACTGCATGGTCAGCCCGACAACGGCATGCCCTTCCGCGCGCAGCATGGCCGCGACGGTCGAGGAATCGACCCCACCGGACATGGCTACCGCGATCGTCTTTGAATTCTCCATACAAATGCTGAACGCGAGTTCCGAAGCTCTCAGCTAGCTGGCCGGTAAATCCTGACTTTACCACCCAAACGCGAAACCCCAAGTCCCTGCGCGGCGAGCCATAGCTCCAAAGGGCGCAGCCTCAATAACACCTTGGCTTGCGGCTCGTACCAGTTCCTAACGACGAGCGACTGATGACTGCCTCCCCAACGGCGACAATTCCCGCAGCCTCGCTACCGTCTCGGTCAATAGCCCGATCGCAAAATCGACGTCGTCCTCGGTATTCTGCTTCCCCAGGCTCAACCGGACGCTCGCCCGCGCTCGGTCCGCCGGCATCCCCATCGCCGTGAGAACATGGGACGGTTCGATCGCTCCTGACGAACACGCGGCGCCGGTGGACACCGCCAGCCCCTTCAGATCAAGGGCGATGACCAGCGCCTCGCCTTCGATGAAATCGAAGTAAATGCTGGTCGTGCTGGGCACCCGCGGCGCTCCCCCGCCGTTCACCCCAGCTGACTCCAGTTGCAGCAACGCCCGCTCCAACCTGTCCCGTTTCCTCGACAACTGTTCCGCGCCTCCGCGATCGAGCCCGGCACGGGCTAGTTCTGCCGCCTTTCCTAGACCCACAATCCCCGGCACGTTCTCGGTTCCAGCCCGGCGAGACCGCTCATGCCGGCCGCCAAACAGCATCGGTTCCAGCGCAGTCCCCTTGCGAACGTACAACGCCCCAACTCCCTGCGGTCCATGAATCTTGTGTCCTGAAATCGCCAGCAGGTCACAGCCGATCCGGTTCACAGCAACGGGAGCTTTCCCCGCCGCTTGCACGCCATCGGTATGAAAGTAGGCATTGGCGTCAGCTGCAACCTCTCCGATCTCCTCTACGGGCTGCAGCACCCCCGTTTCGTTGTTGGCCATCATGATGGTCACGAGCTTGGTTTCCCTCCGCAAAGCGCGGCGAATGTCCTCGGGATCCACCACTCCCCGGCCATCCACCGGAACGTAGGTGACCTCGCACCCTCGCGACTCCAGGTGCTTGCAGGCATTCAGCACCGCGTGGTGCTCCACCGTCGATGTGATTACGTGATCCCCAGGACCAACCGCACCGCCAACCACCCCAAAGATGGCAAGGTTGTTCGCTTCCGTGCCACCACTGGTAAGCACGATCTCCGACGCGCGGCAGCCGAGCAACTTCGCCACCGACTCCCGTGCGCCCTCCACCGCCGCCCGGGTCTCCTGCCCATGGTGGTGGATCGACGAGGCATTCCCAAAGTGCTCAGCGAAGTAAGGCCGCATGGCCTCAAACACTTCCGGCAGCACCGGAGTAGTCGCGTTATTGTCGAGATAGACCCGGCGCATGGAATCACAGACCGCAATCCCATTTTACGCTGGATGGACCCCAGGCGGCATCCTCCCAGGGTTGGGTCGATGAGGCCTCGCAGAAATGATCGGAGGCCTCTGCCCGCAAATCTACTGGTTCGAAGCCATCTCAGGTCGCTTGTCGGAGATCACAAAATTGACGCTCGAGGTTCCGTTGGCCGGCACAGTCACCTTCTTGGTCCATTCCACTGGATCGGAAAAGATCGGCCGCTGCACCCGCACCTGCGTCATGACGTCGTAGAGCGAACCTTGCCCCACGACCTTCCAGCCCTCGTGCCAAGCTTCAATCTCGTATTCGCCCGGCGGTACGTTGGTGAGTCGGAAATTACCATCCTCGTCTGTCACCGCGTAGTACGGGTGCGACACGACCATCATCTCTCCGTTCATCCAAACATGCCCCGCGTTACAGCGCAGATCGACGAGGCCTTCGCGGTTCATGGAACGGCTGATGGTTTGATTGGCGAAAGGAAATGGCAGGTTGTAGTCGGATGCCCCCGACATGTGCACCGTATGCAGAATCGGGTCGCTGCTCTTCAGATGCACCGTTGCATCCTTCGGCACCAGCAGGATGTGGGGCTCATAACGACAATTCTTTTGGTTCAGGGACTGGCGTGTTTCCGGCAAGTCCATCGGCTTACCCTTGTTGACGTTCTTTAAGAATACGATGGTATTCGCCACGCCGCCGTTGGCACTGACCAACAACCGTTCCAGGTCTCGCTTCTTCACAGCCTGCGGATCACAGACGTCGGGATCCTTGTTAATAGCGAGCGGAGTCATTTTCGGCACTGGCCCGGTCCACTTCACTGTGCCTGTTATCGTGCCGCCATCATCCACGTTAACTACCTGGTAACTAGATTGCGCCGCACTCCAGGACGCACTCACCCCCAGCAGCACTATGCAGCATACGTTCTGCAACTTCAGCATTTCCGCACCTCTCAGAGAGTTCAAGACCGTTCTCTCACCGGACATGAAACTCGGAGTCAGCCAAGAGCGCCCCTCAACGCCCCTCGCTTCTGGCGGCGATTTGTCGTGTCTTCGGATGCTTCTTCGGATCCCGGACCCCTCCAGGACGCTCCCCCTCACAACAACGCAATTGCCATTAAGCGCAGCCTATTAATCCCAGCGCTACGGCTCAAGTACCAAAGGTCTGGTTACCTGCGGGGCAGTTGCCCCGGCGAGCCGGGAAGTGCTCGGAAATACAACAACTTAGGAGCACTTTGGCGCTTTCGCTCGCTTCCATTACCTTGGTCACGAAATATCGTGTTACGACTTGTCCGAGAAAAACAAATGGCGCCGGGGGGCGCCATTCTCAAACCCGTTTAGTTTTCAGTCGATCGCTTTGTCCTATCGTTTTTCCATGGGAGTGTACTTCGACGGGTACACTGGCCCGATATAGTCAGCTCGCGGGCGGATTAACCGATTGTCATCCAGTTGCTCGATCACATGCGCCGACCAACCGCTGATCCGCGAAACCGCAAAGACTGGCGTGAACAAGTCCACCTCGATGCCTAAAGTGTGGTAGGTGGAAGCGGAATAGAAATCCACGTTCGCATTGAGCTTTTTCTCTGCTCTGACAAACTTCTCAATCTTGTTCGAGATCTCGAACCACTTTGGCTCGCCACTGGAATGACCCAAGTCTTGCGACATCTTTCGCAGGTGGGTGGCTCGCGGATCCTCGGTGTGATAGACCCGATGTCCGAATCCTGGCACTTTCTTCTTCTGCGCCAACATTCCTTTTATGTACTCGACCGGATCTGCGCCGTCGCGATCAATCGCGATCAGTATGTGGAAGACCGACTCGTTGGCCCCGCCGTGCAGAGGGCCCTTAAGCGCACCAATGGCGGATGTTACCGCCGAATGCATGTCCGACAGTGTGGCTGCGGTCACGCGGGCCGCAAACGTGGACGCGTTCAACTCGTGGTCGGCGTGCAGAATCAGAGCGATATCGAGCGCCCGTTCCGCTGTGTGCGAAGGCTCGGTCCCATTCAGCATGAGCAGGAAGTTGGCGGAATGCGAAAGGCTCCGGTCCGGCTCAACCACGTCTTTCCCCTTGCGGATGCGGTCGTACGCCGCCACGATCATGGCGATCTGCGAGGTCAACCGGATCGCCTTGTGCACATTAGCGTCGTGATCGTTCTTCTGGAATTCAGGGTCGTAAAACGACAGCGCCGAAACCGCGGTGCGCAGCACGTCCATGGGCAGTGCATGCTTCGGTGCAACCCGCAGCAGATTGAGGATGGCCGCATCCAGCTTCCGCTCCTCCGCCATCCGCTCGCGCAATTCCCGCAACTCGTTGCGCTGGGGCAAGCGTCCAAACCACAGCAGGTAGCAGGTCTCTTCAAAGTTGGAATTGTCAGCCAGATCGTGAATATCGATCCCGCGATACGCTAAAACACCCTTTTCGCCGTCGATGTAGCAGATGCCCGAGGTGGTCGCAACAACACCTTCAAGTCCCTTTGGAGCGTGGGTGGTGGTTACGCTGGACATACTCCCTCGCAAAGCACTGGGATGAAATCTGTTGCTTGGCCCACGGGGAATTGACGCGGGAATCCGCAACTCATTGTTATACGCCAAAGCGACCCAGTTTCCAACCACTCCCCGCCCCGGGAGCGACCTGCGGCGTATACTGAAATGTTTCTTCATAGCCCCGGGACTGCCTGTCTCCAGCCCGATTTTTCGTCCGGAGTTGTTCATGAAACGTGTCCTTTTTCCTCTGATTCTGTTCCCTTGCTTCATGCTGAGCACACTGGCTCGGGCCGACGAGGGCATGTGGCTGTATAACGCCTTCCCGAATGCCAGAGTCAAAGCAAAATACGGTTTTGAGCCCACGCAGCAATGGCTCGACCACGTGCAGCTTTCCTCCGTCCGGTTCAACAATGGCGGTTCCGGATCATTCGTTTCGGCCGACGGCCTCACCTTCACCAACCATCACGTCGGCGCAGTCTGCGTTCAACAGCTTTCCACCTCCGGCCACGATTACATCAAGGAAGGTTTCTACGCCAAAACCCGCGCTGATGAGGCGAAATGCCCGGATCTCGAACTGAACGTCCTGCTGAGTATCGAGGACGTCACCCGTCAGGTAAACGCAGGCGTGAAGCCGGAAATGTCAACGGCCGAGGCCGGCCGCGCCCAACGGGTTGCCATGTCACAGATCGAGAAAGGGTGTGTCGCTTCCACCGGCCTCCGCTGCGACGTGGTTACGTTCTACTCGGGGGAGGTCTACAACCTCTACCGATATAAGAAATACACCGACGTGCGTTTGGTGTTCGCTCCCGAGTTCGACATCGCGTTTTTCGGAGGCGATCCCGACAACTTCACGTACCCGCGCTACGACCTCGACATCACTTTCTTCCGCGTCTACGAGAATGGCAAGCCTGTTCACACCGGCAACTTTCTGCGTTGGTCGGCGCAGGGCTTCAAGGAGAACGAACTGGCTTTTGTCTCCGGCAACCCGGGTTCGACGGGCCGCCTGCGGACGATGGCACAGCTCGTGTTTTTGCGGGACGTCGACTACCCTTCGCGGCTTGACACCTACAAACGCCGCGTCACCCTGCTACAGAATTTCAGTGCCCAGTCGGAAGAAAATGCACGCATCGCGAACGAGCACCTTTTCAGCTACCAGAACGCGTTCAAGGGAATTACTGGCTATCTTGCGGGACTCAACGACACGGAAGTGATGGCCAGCAAACAGGAGCACGAAAACAGGCTGGAAGCAGCTCATCGGGCAGAGAACGCCAACGGCAGTCCTTGGGAAGAAATCGCGGCTGCCGTTAAGCTGCAGCGCGATATTTACCTGCCACTCAACTACGTGGAGAGAACGCGTGGGTTTAACTCGGAGCTGGCGTATTTTGCCCGCTGGATCGTGCGCGTCACCCAAGAGAAGACCAAGCCCAGCGATCAGCGTCTGCGAGAATATCGCGACTCGGCGCTGTCTTCGCTTGAGCAGGAGCTGTTCTCGACAGCACCCATCTACAAATCGCTCGAAACCGTGACCTTGGCCGACTCGCTCGCCCAGATGCGCGATGCCTTGGGCGCGGACGACCCAGTGGTTCAGAAAGCCCTGGACGGGAAGACTCCCGAAGACGCGGCGAAAGACCTCATCGCCAACAGCAGGCTTGATGACGTCGCCGTGCGGAAGCAGTTATATGAGGGTGGAGCAGCCGCCGTGCAGGCTTCCGCCGATCCGCTGATCGCCTTGATGCGCGCCATCGATCCCGCGGCTCGCACTTTGCGCAAAGAGTATGACGATCAGGTCGACTCCGTGGAGCGTCGCGCCGGTGCTGCCATCGCCCACGCCTATTTCGCCAAGACCGGCTATACCCGGCCCCCCGACGCCACCTTCACGCTACGCTTGAGTTACGGTACCGTGAAAGGTTATGAGAAAAACGGCAAGAAGACCCCCTACTTTACGACCATGGGGGGCGCCTTTGAACATGCAGCCCAACACGAGAACCAGCCGCCATATCAATTGCCCAAAAGCTGGATAGACGCAAAGTCGAAGCTCAAGCTCTCAACGCCGTTGAACTACATCTCGACAGCCGACATCATCGGCGGGAACTCCGGCAGCCCCACCATTAACAAGAACGGTGAGGTCGTCGGCATCGTCTTCGATGGCAACATCGAGTCCCTGGCCTGGAATTTTGTCTACGACGACAAACTTGCCCGCGCTGTTCACGTGGACTCGCGTGGCATTCAGGAAGCCTTGCGGACCATCTACCGGGCCAGCGCCCTGGCTGACGAGCTCACCGGCGGACAAAGCGCCGCAGGAAGACACCAAGCGAAAAAAGGCGTGGCCGGCGGACACTAATGCGCGACGACGTTTCCCAGCCTGCGCAGAGGCAGATCTCTCGTCTGCTCAACCGTCGCCGGCGTTCCTTCACCCCGGCCAGATCGCCAAGGCCGTGCCGCTCAGAATCTGCTCGCGCACCTCCGGCGTGAGCGGCAGCGCCCGGAAATCCTCCAAATTCTTCCCCACATCCGGCACTCCTGGCCCTGGCCAGTCTGTCCCAAACACCGTCTTATGCGCGATCTCTTCGAGCCGCGGAAAGTATTGCAACAAACTCTTCGGCGGAATTCCGCTGATGTCGAGATGGACATTGGCATGCCGCCGCACCAGGAAGAATGCCGTATCCATCCACAGCGGCCGTCCTCCGTGCGCCAGCAGGATCTTCAGCTTCGGAAAATCTACTGCGACGTCATCCACGTACATCGGATCGCCATACTTGTTCCGTGCCCCGGGGAAAATCGACGTTCCTGTGTGAAACATCACCGGAATTCCGTTGGCCTCGGCGGCACGATAAATGATTTCGAGCTCGGTCACACCATTTAAATAGTCGTTGGGAAACAGAAGTTGATGCGGCGGATGAATCTTGATCATCCCAATCTGCAGCCGCAAGAGCTGTTCCACGTCCGCCAGAATGTTCGCCGTATGTCGTGGATGCAGGCTTCCGCACGAGATCAATCTCTTCGGATCCTGGCTCGCATATTCCGCAACGAACTGGTTGACACCAGACGTGAACCCAATGACCTCGGGTGCCACGTAATTGATCAAGACCGCCCGCTCAATCCCAGCAGAGTCCAAGTATTTCAAGAACGCCTTCGGCGAGCGGCAATACTCCTCGATCTGCGCGAAGTTCTCCCGCTTCGCCCGCATCAACTCGAGCGCAGCCGACTTAAACATGTTCAACGGCGAAATATGGATATGGCAGTCCGTAATCAAGGCGGTCGGCTTTGCACCCTTGGTGAACCCTTCGCGATCTCAGAAGGGAAAAACATTCTTCGCGAAACCCCCGGCGTCACTTTCCCTTCCACCGCGGCTCGCGCCTCTCCAGAAACGCCTGCACCCCCTCGCGCGCATCCTCGGTAGTCATCAACTCCTCCAGATAAATCTTCTCCGCCCGTGCCAGCCCCTTGTCGAAATGAATCGACTCCCATCCGTACAGCGCTTTCTTGGCCACCTGGAGTGCAGCCGGACTCAACCCTCCCAAGCGGGCCACCACCTCGTCAACCTTCTCCTTCACCTGTTGATCTGGCACCGCCGCATTCGCCAAACCCAGGAACCTTGCTTCCAGGCCGTCAAACTTCCGCCCCGTCAGTATCAGTTCCGCAGCCTGCTTCTGCCCCGCCAGCGCGGCCAGGGCTGTCGCCGCGACCGGAGGAAACGCGCCCAGCGCAATCTCAGGGAACCCCCACGTCGCGGTCTCCGACGTAATTACCACGTCGCAGACCATCGCCAGTTCGGCTCCGCCACCCAGGCAATGCCCATGCACCATTGCGACCGTAACCTTGCGCGACGCCACCAGCGCTCGCACCACTCCATGAAACTTCGTCAGCATCTCGGCAATCATTTCCTCCGTGTGCGCGGCCACATCAACCCCCGCCGAAAACACCTTCTCCGACCCTGCCAGCACGATCGCCACCACGTCGGCACGCGCCTCCGCGTCAGACAGCGCGGCTGCCAGTTCTTCCATCATCGGAATATCGATCACGTTCAGAGGAGGATGTTGCAGTTGAATGCGCACAACCGGTGGGTGGACATGGTAGGAGCTGCGGACCAAGGCGCCAGTAGTCACACAGGAAGGATACCGCAAGCGTCGATGCTGAGTAGCGACGCTATCCGGCCGGCTGTCGTGCGCCGTCTGGCCAGCCCCATCACTGAAAAATCTCCGAAACCTATAAATTAATCGCCGACTTCCGCGGCTCCCCAATTGTCGCAAACGGATCCCGTGCCCCTGCCTTCTCCGCGATCCACTTCTTCTCGTTGGCGATGATGTCCAACAGCAGCTTCTTGTCTTCGGCCGTCGGCATCACTTCCTGAAAATGCGCGGCGTACTCCCCGTCGCTTATCATCTCCCCGGTCTTTGCGTGGAACTTCTGCCCGGCAAACTGTCCGATCGCCCGGTTGAATCGAATGTCCGGAGCATACAACTCCGCCTCGCCCGCCTTGCGGAACCCATTCAATCGCTCCACCAGCCCGGCCACTTCGTCCCGGTACAAGTGCCGGTTGTAGTCGTTCAACTCGTCCAGTTTGGCCGATTCCTGATTTTGCGGTTCGTCGTACCGCCCCTTGATGCCCCAGACATACGCCCAATGCGCCGATGAGGAATGATCCGTCCCGAACAGATCGTACGAACACGAAATCCACTTGTTCAGATACTTCTGGGTCAACCATCCCGGAATGACGCCCGCCTGCACAATCCGCCGCAAGCCGTCGTTCCCGGTTCCCATGTGGAACGCCTCTTCGCGGAGCATGTACGACATCGACCGCCCCAGTGGGGCGAACGCCGAATGCTTCAGCATTTGCAACTGGAACTTGCCATCACGGTCGACGAAGTCGGTATAGGTAAAGAAATCCATCCAGTTGTCGACATCGACGTTGAACGCGCCCAGGAGTCGCTCGTTTTCGAACGCTCGCCGTTCCAGCATCTTCTGGGCTTCGACCTTGCCCGAATAGCCGAAGTGATCGAGCAGCAAGGCGCACATCTGCCACCCGTGCCGCATTTCTTCGATCATGACCCGGGTGAGCGCGCGCCGGTCCCAATCGGTCGGGGCGGTCTCGAACAAGTGACGCTGCTGCTCGACGCTGGCGAATTCAGTGTCGCCCTGGTAAACGATCATATTCAGCAGAGCGTCCCGCATCTGCTGGGTCGGCACCTGCCGGAGGTTCTCCCACTTGCGACGACCTTTGAACGACCCAAACTGGATCTCCTCGGTCTCAATCGCCCCATACAGCGTATCGAACTTGAAGCTCGCGATCTCGTCGTGGTCGACGCCGATCTCTTTTCTCCACTCGTCGAACAATCCGACCCAGTCGCTGAAGGTGCCGATTTTCGCTATTTTGCCTGGCATAGAAACCTCTCAACCACAGAGAGCACAGAGGAACAAATTCATGCTTCCATGTTCCATTCGCTCCATGCCTCCGCACTCTCTGCTGAGTTATGCTCCGAAGGACGGCCGCAGGCGGCTGTCCCCACGCGAGCTACTTCGCCGTAAACGTCGCCGGCCGCTTCTCCACATACGCCGCTAGCCCTTCCTTCGCATCGTCGCTCTGGAACAGAATCTGCTGGTTCTCCCGCTCGACTGCCAGCGCCGACTCCATCGGAATCTCCCACCCCGTCTGGACTGCGCGCTTGATCCGACCGACGGCTTTCGCCGCTTTGTTTGGCGGACAAAACTGGTGGGCGTATTCCATCACGTTGTCCATAAAGCCGTCGCGCTCGTAGATGTCGTTGACAATCCCCAACTCCTTCGCCTCCTCAAAGGAGAAAGTGTTGCCGGTCACCATCAGTTCAATCGCCTTGCTCTTCCCCACCAAGCGCGACAACCGCTGCGTCCCGCCCGTTCCCGGCAACACGCCCAGGTTGACTTCGGGTAAGCCGATCTTGCCGGCGTCTTTGCGCGCGATGCGAATGTCGGCCGCCATCGCGATTTCCAACCCGCCGCCGACGCAATGCCCGTTGATGGCTGCGATCACGAGCTTCGGCGTGTGCTCCAGACGCAACAGCGTCTCATTGGCATGCAGGCAGAAGTAGTACTTGAACGTCGGATCCACACTGGCCAGCATCTTTATGTTTGCGCCCGCCGAAAAGAACTTGTCTCCCGACCCCGACAGCACGATCACGTGCACATCAGTGTCCATGCGAGCCTGGAGAATTGCGTCATCCAACTGCCGGTTCATCTCGTAGGTGTAGGTGTTGGCGGGGGGATCGAACATCTCGATCACGGCCACGCCGGCGTCCTTGCGGTAGTTGATCAACTTCTTGGTTGCATCGGCCGTGGTGGGCTGAGTTGTCGTCGCCATGTCAGACTCCTTTTTGTGTCGTATCAGAAAATCGAAATCAATGCCTACCCGCGGGTTTCCTCTTCGACGATTTCGCCGATGCGGTGCAAACTCCCCGCAGGAAAATGTCACCCATCTCTTGCGCGAGTTCTTCGGCGCCTCCATCCACCCGCGCCTTGTACCAGGTGTATATCCAGTTCATCATGCCGAATAGGCTCAATGCCGCGGTTCGGCTTGAGAAGTCCAGGTCCTTAGCGCGCTTTAACTGCTCCATCAACTCCACGCAGATCCGGACGTATTCTCGCTTGATGCCCGCGATTTCCGCGCCGTTTCCGTTCTTCAACACCTCATCTTCGTGCGACAACACCTTCATGGCCTTTTGATTCGCGAGGAAGTAGTCGAGGTGATTGAGGATGAACACCCGAATACCTTCCTCCGGATCGCTAATCCCCTCTAACCGCTTCCGCAACTGCTCCAAAATGGTCGTGAAGGCATGGCGTTGGATCAGGTAAAGCAGCTTTTCCTTGGACTCGAAGTAGTAGTAGAGCCCGGCCAGAGACATGCCGCTGGCGCGCGATAGGTCGCGCATAGAAGCGCCTTCGTAGCCCTTCTCGTCGAAGACGTTGGTCGCGTGTATGAGAATTTCGGAGAGCCGGCGGTCGAAGCGAGTCTCGGGACGGGGAGCCCGTAGCCGCCGGGGGCGGGGTCCGGGACGCGCTGGAACAGGAAGAGGCATGGTTTATCGAACGTTCGTTCGAATTATAGAACAATGTGACCCTAGTCACAAGAGGGTGTGATTAGTTCCTCCGGCGGGCTTCACTTTGCCGCTTGGTAGGCCCGATTTAGCCATGCCAGCGCGTCCCGCAGATCACTGTCGGAAGAGAGTTCAAAGCTAAACCAGCGGCTCGCGTGCATAACGGTAGTGTGGATGCGAGATTCCGCCTCTAATCGCTTGCGCGTGCTGGGGCTTGGAGCGGGGAGCTTGAAAGCCAAGGAATTCGGTGTCCCCAAGCCCCGGCTGCGGGGCAGCGCGGCAAAGATGCGCTTCCCGTGGTAGAGCGCCATGAGTCCAAACATCGGCCGAGAGGTGACGCCAGGCCAGGTCTCGGCCTCAGCCGCCAGCGCTGCGGACCAGGCTTTCAGCTGTTCGGAAACCGGCAGCAATTTCGGCCGTGGCTTCTTCATGCTCGTGGCTGGGGTCTAGTTCCGAATATCTGCCATCAACTGTTCCACCTCCGCCTTTAGAGCCGCCGTTAGTGGCAGCAACGGCAGACGCACGGAGCCCCCATAATATCCATTGAAGTCCATGGCGTACTTCAGCCCCGGGATGCTCAGACCGGCGCCGATCCGTTCCGCCACCTTGCCGATTCGCTCCTGCTTGAGGCGCGCCAGTTCGAAGTCACCCTCCTTCCAGGCCGCGTACACCTCATAGCAAGCGGTCGGTGCGGGATTGGCAAACGCCAGGATCGCCCCCACCGCTCCCGCCTGCAGGGACGGCTCAAGTTTGTGAGCCGCGCCCACTAGCACCTGAAAGCCAACCTCCTTCTGCCGCGTCTTCAAACCGGTCGTCAGCGCTGCCGACAAGGGCTTCGCATTTCCCACCAGTGCCGTCACCGGCACCAGTTCTCCGCCCTGCCCGGGCCTGTCCGTGGGAGCTTTGAGCATCCGTGGCGTAATCGCCTCGAAGGTCTCCGTGACGGCTGCGCTGTGCCGCACGTGCCGCGTGCCTTCCACAATTTTGCGGACCTTCTCCACGTCTCCGCTGGACTCCTTGATCCCGATCAGATTCGGATGATCCGCCAGCTCGACGATGATCTCCGCCGGCATGTCGTAGCCGGTCGCTTGCGGAAAATTGTAGATGATAACGGGAAGCGGCGACCTATCGGCCACCATGCGGTAGAAGGCCAACATGTTGGCTGGCTTCATCTGCGACTTGTAGTAGTGTGGCGTGCGGACCATGGCAACGTCGTAGCCGAGGGCACCTGCATACTCGGTCAAGCGCAATGTCTCCGTCGCCGACTCGATGCCTGTTCCCGCAATCAGCACCTTATGGTCGGCGGCGGCATCGCGCGCCGTCTTGAGTACCTGCCGCCGCTCGTCGTCGGAAAGCAAAATGGCCTCGCCCGTCGACCCCAGCACCACAACTCCGGCAACCGGGGTACGCGAATACCGCTCGACGTTCGCTTCGAGTTTCTTGTAGTAGACGTTCCCGTCGGGATAGAACGGGGTCGTGATCGGAGGGAAAATTCCAGATAGAAGCATAGGGTCAGCTCTCAGATGCCGGCGTTCGGCTCCTAATTGTGATAGGTAGCCTATCAGGATATACACCTACTCTGTCACTTCTGAAAATACTTACCTCGCGTTTACAATTCGCGGTCACTGGATGTTTACCGACGGCCGCAGCCAGCACGGCGCCTTTACCGGGGCGCCGGTGCGAAGAAGACGGCGGTAGCGCATTCCACCTTGCTCTATCCGCACGGGCTAAATGTGTTGCCCCGCGGATCGACCTCCGCCCGAAACTGATCCTCGGTCCCCACAAAAAACCTTAGGCACCGAGCCGACTGCTCATTCTTGCCGCCTGACTCGTCCCAGATCATGCCGCCCTTGCACCAGCCCGCGTTTGATAGCGGCTTCCGCCCGCTCTCCGAGTAGTAGAAGAACTGGTCTTTTCCCCATCCCTCGGGGAGATCGGAGGACGTCTTGTTCTTGCCAGCCCGGTCGATCAGCACCAGCAGGTACTTCCCTTCACGCCCTAACGGCGGCGCGTTCGGAACGCGATAATCTACCCGGACCCAGCCCACATACCCGGAAGGAATCAGAAAGCGCGAAGGCGGGCGCCGGTGCACAAAGAGATCCAGCACAAACGGCCCATAAACAAAAATGCCCACCAGCACGGGCAGGCTTACTACAAACAACGCAATTGTTCCCCCGCGGACCTGACTCACTCGATCTTCTCGCATCACCTCTTCATTTTCATTCGGACGCACAAAACGGCTCTGGCAGCACACCCATGCCTTCCATCACGCAAACATAGGCATTCTTGCCCTGGTGCGCTGGGACCATGCGGATGATGTGATCTTCGTGACATAGCAGATCGACCCCTGGAAGAGACTGCCATTCAGGCAAATCGACAGGAATTGTCAATGGCTGCCTTGGTTTGCTTTGTTGCTTTGCGAGGAAACTCGTAATGCAGTTTGCATCCAAAACTGGAAAGGGCAGAGGTTGCTTTCGAACGGACACAATCTCAATCGCACCTTTCTGAGAAGTACCCCCAGTGCTGGAGCGAACCCTTTCCGATAGCACAGAGTCTTCGATCCTCTGTGCACACAAAGTACCTGCGGCCGAATACGCTCAAGGTTGCGAAAATGCGGAGTCTCCTCAAGCGATTGCGCACAAGGTTACTGTCTACGACGACAGCACTCGTTTCCCCGCCACCCGTTCCGCGTGCAGAAGCTGGAGCGCCTGCACCCGCACTTCTCCGCGCTGCAGCGCCGCGATCCCTTCTGCCGCCGCCCGGGCTGCTGAGAGCGTGGTGATTGTCGTAATCCGCGCCGTCACGGCCGCGCGCCGGATTGCCTTCTCGTCAAACCAGGGCTCCGCCCCGTGCGGGGTGTTAATGATCAGGTGAATCCGCTCGCCCTTGATCAGGTCAACCACGTTGGGGCGGCCTTCCTTCACTTTGTACACGCGCTCGACGCTCAGCCCCGCGTCTTCCAGAACATCCGCCGTCCCGGCCGTCGCCACCAGCTTGAAACCCATATCCACGAAGCGCCGCGCAACGTCGGCCACCTGTGACTTGTCATGATCGGTCACGCTGATGAAAATCGACCCCTCAGTTGGCAGCCGCTGTCCCGCTGCGATTTGCGCTTTGGCAAAAGCCTCGCCGAAGTTATCGGCGACGCCCATCACCTCGCCCGTCGACCGCATCTCCGGGCCCAATACTGTATCCACACCCGGGAACTTGTTCCACGGAAACACCGGTGATTTCACGTAGTAACACCGCCCCGTATCCAGGTCGGTGCCCCGTTCCACATTCTCCGGGAGGAACTCGCGCAGCTTGCGCCCGGTCATAAGCCGGGAAGCGATCTTCGCCATCGGCACTCCAGTTGCCTTCGAAACGTAAGGCACCGTGCGCGACGCTCGCGGATTCACTTCGAGCACATACACCTTACCGCCCTCCGCCCCATTCCCTTTCGATCCGCTGGCCGACGTGCGCGGGATCGCAAACTGAATATTCATCAGCCCGATGACCTTCAAGGCACGCGCCAGCTTGAAAGTGTATTCGCGCATGCGCTGCAGCAAGGCCTCGGGGATATCTACGGCCGGCAACACGCACGATGAATCGCCCGAATGGATGCCCGCCTCTTCGATGTGCTGCATGATGCCGGCGATTACCACGTCTTCGCCGTCCGAGAGCGCATCGACGTCGACCTCGATCGCGTCTTCCAGGAAGTGGTCGATCAGCACCGGCCGGTCCTGCGAATACTCGACCGCCTCCTTCATGTAGCGGATGACCGTGTCCTCGTCGTAGGCGATCACCATGGCGCGTCCGCCCAGCACGTAAGAAGGCCGCACCAGCACGGGATACCCCACGCGCTTGGCCCCCTCGACGGCCTCTTCGAGAGAAGTCGCCATCGCACCGGGAGACTGGGGAATCTGAAGTTCATCCAGCAACTTGCCGAAGCGCTTACGGTCCTCGGCCAAGTCAATCGACTCGGGCGAGGTCCCGATGATCGGCACACCCGCAGCCTTGAGGGGTAGAGACAAGTTCAGTGGCGTCTGCCCGCCGAATTGCACAATCACGCCGACCGACGCACCGCCTGACGCCTCGTGCTCATACACCGCGAATACGTCTTCCAAAGTGAGCGGTTCGAAGTACAGCCGATCGCTGGTATCGTAGTCGGTGGAGACCGTCTCCGGATTGCAGTTGATCATCACCGTCTCGAACCCGTCTTCGTGCAGCGCGAACGAAGCGTGGCAGCAGCAGTAATCGAACTCAATTCCCTGCCCGATCCGGTTCGGTCCGCTGCCCAGGATAATGACTTTCTTCGTCTTGGTTGGCGCAGCTTCGTCCTCTTCTTCGTAAGTCGAGTAGAGATACGGTGTGTAGCTTTCAAACTCCGCAGCGCAGGTGTCCACGCGTTTGTACACAGGCATCACCCCATGTTTCCTGCGCAGGTGCCGGACTTTCTCCTGCCCGCCCTTGTCATTCAACCGCCAAACCGCAGCCAGCCGCCCATCCGAGAATCCCGTGCGCTTGGCATCGCGTAGCACCTCGGTGGGAATCGATTCCATCGGGTGCTTCTCCAGTTCGAGCTGCATGTCGTTAATTTCTTTAAGCTGGTAAAGGAACCACGGGTCGATGGACGTCACTTTGGCAAGCTGCTTGACGGTGTACCCCTGACGGATCGCATAGCGGACGTACGTAAGCCGTTCAGGATGAGGAGTGACGAGGCGTTGAGTGAGGATTTTCGGCTCGATCTTCTCCGAGCCAACTTTTCGTCCCGTATCGAGGGCACGAACGCCCTTGAGCAGAGCTTCCTTAAAGGTGCGTCCGATGGCCATTACTTCGCCCACTGATTTCATCTGGGGGCCCAAGCTCTCGTCCGCGCCCGGAAACTTCTCGAACTGCCACTTGGGAATTTTCACCACCACGTAGTCGAGTGTCGGCTCGAACGACGCCGGCGTCTTGCGCGTGATGTCGTTCGGAATCTCATCGAGCGTGTAACCCACCGCCAGCTTCGCCGCAATCTTGGCGATCGGGAACCCGGTGGCTTTCGACGCAAGGGCCGACGAGCGCGACACGCGCGGGTTCATCTCGATCACCACCATGCGCCCGGTTTCCGGGTTCACGCCGAACTGGATGTTGGATCCGCCCGTCTCTACGCCGATCTCGCGGATGACCGCGATCGAGGCATCCCGCATCGCCTGGTATTCGCGGTCGGTCAACGTCTGCGCCGGAGCCACCGTGATCGAGTCACCGGTGTGCACTCCCATCGGGTCGAAGTTTTCGATCGAGCAGATGATGATTACGTTGTCCTTGAGATCGCGCATCACCTCGAGCTCGTACTCTTTCCAACCCAGCACCGATTCTTCGATCAGCGCTTCATGAACGGGCGAGAGATCCAGTCCGCGGGCCAGCACTTCCATCAGTTCTTCGCGGTTGAAGGCGATGCCGCCACCCGTTCCGCCGAGGGTGAACGAGGGCCGAATAATAACGGGAAAGCCGATCTTGCCCGCGAACTCCAGCCCGTCTTTGAGATTGTTGACCAGCGCCGATTTGGGAACGTCAAGGCCGATCTTCTGCATCGCGTCTTTGAAGAACAGACGATCCTCGGCCTTCTTGATGGCCGCGATGTTCGCGCCGATCAACTGCGCGTTGTATTTGTCGAGCACGCCGCCGTCGGAAAGTTCGACGGCCAGGTTCAACGCCGTCTGTCCGCCCACAGTCGGCAGAATGGCAAAGCCCGCACCCGGAGACATCTCGCGCTCGATACGGATGATCTCTTCGAGATACTCGCGGGTAAGGGGCTCGATGTAGGTACGGTCGGCGACTTCCGGGTCGGTCATGATAGTGGCCGGGTTCGAATTGGCCAGCACCACCTCAAAGCCCTCCGCCTTGAGCGCTTTGCAAGCCTGCGTGCCCGAGTAGTCGAACTCCGCCGATTGACCGATGACAATCGGGCCGGAGCCGAGGATCAGAATCTTGGAGATGTCGTTGCGTCTAGGCATGAAGAATCAGTCGTTGGTCGTTGGCCCTCCAAAGCTAAGAGGTCCTCGGTTCGCTGCTTGTTCGAACTACCGCCGGACTCGGATGCTTTGGCACTTGGCTTTGAAAAAGCGCGCCTTCAGGCGCGCCGTAGTGCTGGTTGTGCGTCGCCGGTTCTCGGGTTGACCTCATCGCTCGTGCCCCAGGGGCTAAAGCCGTAAACGTGCGTGACTTTTACAGCGCACCTGAAAGCGCGCCCCCTTCAAAGCGCTGCACTCTTTCAACGTCAAAAGTCGTTATTTCATGGGGATGATTCTGGCGTTCGAATGTAATCGACCATCCCTTGAACCGTCATCACGACTTTGAAACCGGGCGCACCCTTGCTTGAAATCGCGACAGGCACGAACTGCTGCTTAAGTCCCATCTTGTCTACGACTGCTTCGTACCTTCCTTTAGGCGCATTGAATTGGAATCGACCGACAGAATCTGTCTGATGATGAGCCATCGCAACGATCCTTTCGGGCTTCCCCTTCCGCAAAACCACCTTTGCTTTGGGAATGACGGCACCATTTTCGTCAACCACGATTCCGCGAATGCGTCTTACTTCAACAGCTTTTTCCTGTTTTGGGTTCGCAACCGGGAACCCAAATTCCGGCAATGGTTCTTGCGCCGAAGCAACGGTCGTTGCCGCCATCATTGCGAGGGCGATCAATGTCAGACAAGCCCTCACCCCTTCCACTCCTCCATCATGCGCACGAAATCCTTGAACAGATAATGCGAGTCATGCGGACCCGGCGCCGCTTCCGGGTGGTACTGCACGCTGAATAGCGGCAAGTTCCGGTGCCGCAAGCCCTCGAGGGTATTGTCGTTCAGATCGATGTGCGTCAACTCGACCTCGTTCTGCGGCAGGGAATCCGGGTCCACGGCGAAGTTGTGGTTGTGCGCGGTGATCTCGATCTTGCCGGTCGCCATCTGCTTCACCGGATGGTTTCCGCCGTGATGCCCGAATTTCAGCTTGTAGGTCTTGCCGCCAAGAGCAATCCCGGTGAGTTGGTGGCCCAGGCAGATTCCGAAGATTGGCTGGCGGCCCATCAGCCGCCTTATGTTGTCCACCGCGTACGTGCACGGCTCCGGATCGCCAGGACCATTCGAGAGGAATACCCCGTCCGGTTTGAGCGACAACACATCTTCCGCAGGCGTTTGCGCAGGAATCACCGTCACTTTGCAGGCCTCTCCTCGAAGCTTGCGCAGGATGTTCTGCTTGATCCCGTAGTCGTAGGCCACCACGTGAAAGCGCGCGGGCTCGTCCTTCACGCCGACCACAGCCACCGGCTCGTGCGACCGCTCACCCACTTCCCAGACGTAGGGTCGCGTGGTCGAGACCACTTTGGCCAAGTCCGTGCCATCCATCTTTGGGATCGACCTTGCCTTCGCGACCAGCTTCTCGGCGTCCGGTTCGATGGTCGAAACCACGCCGCGCATCACGCCGTGGTCGCGTAGGTGCCGCACCAAGGCACGGGTGTCGATGTCCGCCAGAACCGGAATCTTGAATTGTTCCAGGTACTCGTCGGCTACCTGCTGTGAGCGCCAGTTCGAGCTCACTTTCGAGAACTCGCGAACGATCAGCCCCTCAATGTAAGGGTGCGTCGCCTCGTTGTCTTCCGGGTTGGTTCCGTAATTGCCGATCTCGGGGTTGGTGAGGACAACAATCTGTCCTGAATACGATGGATCGGTGAAGATTTCCTGGTAACCGGTGATGGAAGTGTTAAAAACGACTTCCCCGTAGCATTCGCCTTTGGCGCCGTAGCCTTTGCCTCGGAAGATGCGCCCATCTTCGAGTGCAAGGATAGCTTGCATTCCTGCTCCCGCGTGTGGATTTTAGAGATTTTAGCAAGGAAGCTGCGCCGCACCAAGCGTTCCGACGCTTGGCAGCACAGATTTCTGCGCAAATTCGGTGGAAAACTAAGCGGTAAGACCGAAATACCCTTAGCGCAGCCGTCCAAGCTTGTCCATCGGCCAGTAGCCAAAGACTGCCTTGCCAAAAATATAGCCCTCTTTCACCGGCCCAAAATCTCGGCTGTCTTGCGACATGCTACGGTGGTCCCCCAGCATGAAGTAGGCGTGCGGCGGCACCATGATCTCTGGATAGGACCGCTCGTCGGCATACGCCGGCGGCACATAGTCCTCTTCCACCGCCTCCCCATTCACGTAAACCCGGCCGCCATCGATGCGGACCTGATCCCCCGGTACTCCGATCACCCGCTTGATATAACTCTTCGACGGATCCCGCGGATAACGGAAGACAACGATGTCCCCGCGTTCAATCGGCTCCCACCGGTACACAAACTTGTTGACGAAAATCCGTTCTTGGTCGTCGAGCGACGGCATCATGCTGGTGCCTTCCACCTTCACCGGCTGGTACAGAAAAATGATGATGAACGCCGAGATGGCGAGCGAAATGATCAGGTCTCTGAGCCACACCGCCAGCACCGGCACGGAACGCCCCGGCATACTGGCACCCGGTTCCCTCACCGCTTCAATTTGGGGGGCCCCCAACCCTTGCATGATTCTCCCATTCTATATGGAAGTGCTGACCCGGATGAAGGGAAACCGCGCCGGCAACGGCCCGGAAACCCCGGCTTGGGCGCCTCAGAGGACAACAACTTCTACCCCTACGTTGTTTCGTCTAACTCCTTTGCGACGAGTGAACCAGTGGGTACCTGCCGCGGATGCGCCCAACCCCGGCACGGGTTACAATATGGTAATCGAGGATTCGTCGCTTATGTGGAAGCGTGCGCTGATCTTGGCATCCGTCTTTACCGTGATTCTCATCCTGTCCGCCCAGTGGGCCGTGTCGCAGCAAGAGGATCAGGGTGTTCCCGCCTACAATGCCGCTCCTCCGCCCAAAGGGAAAAAACTCCCACCCATCTTGCCGAAGGAGAACCTGTGGGCCGAAAACGCGCAATATCCCTTCCAGACGCAGGCCTACGAGCTCGCCGCCAAGATCCCGAACGTCTTGCACCAGCAGCCCTGTTACTGCTACTGCGACCGCGGCATGGGCCACAACAGTCTGCATAGCTGCTTCGAGAGCACGCACGGCGCACAGTGTGACGTCTGCATGAAAGAGCTGTACTACTCTTATGGGCAGACGAAAAAAGGCAAGACCGCGGCTCAGATTCGCAAAGGCATTATCAGCGGGGAGTGGAAGCAGGTCGACGTGCAAGCCGCCTCCACGATGAACTGATTGTGGCTAGAGTACCCCGTGGACGGGGCGTCCCCCGAGCCTTGTTTGACGCATGTTTTCAAAGCCGCGTATACCCTGCGCCCGGCCAATGCGCTAAAGCGGCGGCATCATGCCAAGGGCTCTAGTAAAATATTTAACTCAGCAAACCTAAGGCGGGAATAAGGAGTAGTTACGAAAAGTACAGCAAGTAAACCCACAGGAAGAGTCTTACAGATGGCTCAGAAACCTACCGTCAAGAAGTCGATTGCCGACGATCCGCGGATCGCTCAGGCCATTCAGAATTACGAGACCGGCCTCCGCGCCCTGCAGGAGCACAAGTTCGATAAGGCCAAGACCCACTTGCAGAAGGTGATTGGCAGCCCCAGCAAGGAACTCGCGGACCGCGCCGCGGTCCACATCAACACCTGCAACCAGCATCTCGACAGGGTGACCGCCCAGTTTAAGAATTCCGAAGAGCATTTCGACTACGCGGTCTCGCTTATGAACGTCGGCGATTATGTGCAGGCCCGAGAACACCTGGAGAAATTACAGAAGCAGTCGCCGAAAGCCGACTACGTCATTTACGGTCTGGCCGCACTCGACTGCATGACCGGCCACGTGGAAGATTCGCTGCGCAACCTGGACGCGGCCATCCGCATCAATCCGGCCCTGCGCTTCCAAGCGCGCAACGATTCCGACTTCCAGAACCTCGCCGAGGATCCGCGCTTTACCGAACTCCTGTATCCGGATCCTGGAGCGGACTCCGTTTCCGAGGTCGATAACCCGGACGAGACATACTAGGGAACTCTCCATGGACCCCCAGCAGCGGCCAGACCCGCTCTCCCGGGATAAGTTCGCTTCAGGCCCGCTGCGGGTCGTTGCCATCGGCGGCGGCACGGGCCTTTCTACTTTGTTAAAGGGCCTCAAGAGCTTTGTGCCCGCGCCCGGCGAGCCTTACCGCCCTGTGACCGCCCAACCGGTCATCGGCGAACTCAGCGCCGTCGTCACCGTCAGCGACGATGGCGGTTCCAGCGGCCGCCTCCGCAAAGAACTCAACATGCTCCCGCCCGGGGACATCCGCAACTGCATCGTCGCCCTTTCGGAAGACGAAGACCTGCTCTCTCAGCTCTTCCGCCACCGCTTCGACAAAGGTTCCGGTCTCGAAGGCCACAGCTTCGGCAATCTGTTTCTCGCCGCGCTCACTTCTATCACCAAAGACTTCCCGGAAGCCGTCCGCCTCTCTTCCGAAATTCTGCTTACCCGCGGGCACATCTATCCGGCCACCGCCTCCAACATCGAACTCGAAGCTCTCATGGAAGATGGCACGCATGTCCGCGGCGAAACCAAGATCACGGCGAGCAAGGGACGAATTAAAGAGCTGTTTCTGATCCCGCCCGACGTGTTACCTCTTCCCCAGACGCTCGAAGCCATCGCGCGCGCCGACGTCATCACGATCGGCCCCGGTTCCCTGTTCACCAGCCTGATTCCCAACCTGCTTGTACGCGGTATAGCGCAAGCCATCGTCAACTCGCCTGCCATCAAAGTCTACGTCTGCAACCTGATGACGCAGGCGAACGAAAGTCTGGGATTAACCGCGGCCGACCACATCCGCGCGCTGAATCGCCACGCCCAGGCCCAGCTCTTCGATTACGCCCTCATCAACCGCCGCCCCGCCACCAACGAACTTAACGCCAAATACGCCCTCGAAGGCGCCGCCCAGATCGTCGCCGACCTCGACGCCGTTGAGCAACTGGGCTGCTGTCCTGTGCTGGGCGACTACCTCGAAGAAGCCGGTGCGGCCCGTCACGCGACCGATATTGTGGCCCGCGACCTCCTGGACCTCGCCCGCCAAACCCCCGCTCCCACCCGTAAAACCACCCTGGAACCTGCTTCCAACCGCACGGAGTAATACCCGCTCTTACGCGGTATATTTGACAACGAATGCCTACGCCAACTCCACCCCGCATCGCCGTCGCCATCATGGCCGCCGGTAAAGGCACGCGCCTCAAATCGAAACATCCAAAGGTTCTGCACGAAGTCGGCGGCAAGCCACTTCTCGCGCACGTCATCGCCGCGGCCACCAAGGTCGTCACCCCCAGCGACATTTTCGCCATCATCGGCCATGAGGCCACCCACGTCCGCCGGGCAGTCGAGCATACGGGCATCAATTTCGTCCTGCAGGAAGACCAGCGCGGAACCGGCCACGCCCTCATGGTCGCCCGCGAGGCCCTCTCCTCCTACGATCACGTCGTTGTCCTCTCCGGCGACGCGCCGCTGATCACTTCTGGAACCATCGAGCGTCTCCGCGACTACCACCTGCGCAGGAAAGCTGGCATGACCTTGCTCTCGGCCGAACTGGCCAACCCCACAGGCTATGGCCGGGTCCTGTGCAGGTCTCCCCACAGCGACGAGGTTAAAGCAATCGTTGAAGAAAAGGCCGCAACTCCTGCCCAGAAGAAGCTTCGCGAAATCAATTCTGGTTTCTACGCCTTCGCCGTGAAGCCTCTTTATGCCCACATCGGGGAACTCAAGACCGACAACTCCCAGCACGAGTACTACCTCACAGACATGGCAGCAGTCCTGACCAAAGCCAAGGTGAAGGTCATCGCCATTAAGACTGAAGCTCCCTCCGAGATTCTCGGCAGTAACACGCGCGCCGAGATGGTGGAAATTGACGCCCTCCTCCGGATGGAGAAATGCCGCCAAGTCATGGCCGCCGGTGCGACCATCTTCTTCCCGCAAACTTGCGTCATCGACGCCGACGTTGAAGTCGGCGCCGACACTGTCATCGAGCCTTTCGTTCAACTTCTCGGAACGACCCGGGTCGGCAGCGACTGCCGCATTCGTTCCTACAGCATCATCACGAACTCCGACATCGGAGACGGCGTCACTATTCGCCCGGGCTCCATCCTCGACGATGCGCGCGTCGCCAGCGGCGCCGTTATCGGCCCCTACTCCCACCTCCGTCCCGGCAGCGATATTGGGGAGGGAGCGCATGTAGGCAATTTCGTGGAAACCAAGAAAATCAAGCTGGGCAAGGGATCGAAAGCCAACCACCTCACCTACCTCGGTGACGCCGAAATCGGCGCGGGCGTAAACGTGGGCGCGGGCACCATCACCTGCAACTATGACGGAGTGCACAAGCACAAAACCGAGATCGGCGACGGCGTCTTCGTCGGCAGCGACAGCACCCTGGTCGCCCCGGTGAAGATCGGGAAAGGGGCATACGTGGCCGCAGCGTCGTGCATCACTGAAGACGTCCCGGAAGATGCGCTCGCTCTCGGCCGCCCCCGCCAGACGATCAAGGAAGGCTGGGCCAAAGCCAAGCGCGAAGCGCGAGCCCCCAAGAAAGGTTGAAGGGATCCACAAAAGCAAAGGGCACGAAGTTTCGAGAACTCCGTGCCTCAGTGTCTCCTGGTAGGTTCTTGCTCCTACTTCGAAACCGCCGCAAACAGATCCGACTTCATCAGCGCCTGGAACTGCTTGTCGTCGGTCTTGAAATGCAGCACCAGCTTCGAGCTGTCGGAGTCGACCGTCAAGGCGTCGATCGCCACTTTCTCCACCGGCGACGCGCTCATCTTCTTATAGAGCATGCCTGCTTTCACCAGCGACGACATGGTCGCCGCCGTGATCGAATCCGAGGTAATCACATCGAGATTAAAGTTCACGCCGCTGGAGAAATCCATCGTGTACCGCGACCCCAGCAATCGCTTCTTCACCGTGTCATAGTCGGCCATCTTCGACGCATCGCCCAGCGCCGACCGCATCATATTCTGCGTCCCTTGTTGGTCCAGCAGGCTCCACACCGGCGAACTGTCTACCGCCGCCATCATGTCGGCCATCTGGGAATTCGAGTCCAGGGTCTGGGCGTAGCCGTCACGCGCGTCCAGTGCGCCTTTGATCGCCGAGTCGTCACCGAACAACAGCGTGTTCTCGTCTAGGAACGTCATCACCATACCGTTGCCGCCCATGCCATAAATGGCGGCATCGCGGTACTTCGTCGGCGCGATTTTTTTCAACTTCATCCGCTTCAGCACTACAGTGGACGAGAACGACCCCTGCGCCATACCGACAACCTTCACGCCCTGTTTGCCCTGGCGATAAGCCGCGAACGTGAGCTGATCCACGTCTCGCTCGGAATCGATCCCGACGCCTTTCAGCGCAGTCTCAAACTGCTTCAGGCTTTCCGGCAGTACCTGTTCCTTCAGCGCCATGGCCGACGGGGAATCGTGCAGCGCCCGGTAATCGACCGAAATCAGCTGTTGAATGTCGGCAGGCACCGCCGCGCGTGTCGAGCTACCCAGCGGCATCGCCCACGCCGCCGCCGCTATCAACACAAAACTTCCCAACTTCATCAAATGCTTCATAAAACCTCTGGGGAATACAGCCTTTAGATGCGAGATCCTGCAACTGCGTTAACCCGGTACGAATCAATTGTATGCCGCGAAAGGCTGTCTGTGGAGAAACGAAAGTACAGACGAGATGTTGACGGCTTGGAGACCCGGGCGAGACCAGCTATTTCTGTTTTGCGGTGGACTTGGGTGGCGGTCTGTTTTCTTCAGGCGCCTTCCTTGCCATGGCGTCCAGCCATGCCCTTATGTATCGGAAGGACTGACGGTTAGGCCGGTCTTCGATGTTGCATGATCGGGGTCAGGGAGCCGGCGGCTTGTCGGATGTTGATGTCAATGTACTCAGGTCCGAGCAGGCCTTCACTCGATACCTGTGCGCTTGCGTCATCGGGCACCTGGAGGTCGTACGGTGTGCTCAATCTCATGGCGAGCTGCGCGGGACAAGTCTTTTCGGTCAGGGCGTGCCCGCACCGTGTGACTCGCCCAGCCTCGACTCCTGCAACCGGAACGGCCGCTCCGACCCGAAGCCCCTGTACGTCCTCGAGACAAGCCGCCAGATTCACTACCTTTCGAGTGCGCGGGTCCAGACTCCGTAAATCGCCAACACTGCCGCTACGATGATTCCGAGTCTCAGCTTCCTGGCCGTCGCTAGCTCGATGCCGCCCCAGCTCTCTCGCGCATCTCCCGCACGAACCCTTCGTCCTTGATCGACGCCAGGTTGATCTCTACATTGGCCTGCGCCGCCTCGATGGCCGCGCGCGCCAGAGCTGACGCCGTCGTTAGATCCGACTTCATATTCGGATTCGTGATCGGCTCGAGTTTCTCGGCCAGCGCCCGCACTTCCCGAGCCCGCTCCGCCACGCCCAGGGGAACCCTTGTCGCCTGCTTCAACGCTGACTCGATGACCGCGTCACCGTCCGCCGCCTCCCGAGCTTGCTTATATGCCTTCATCACAGCGTTATAGGACTCGGCATCGGCATCGACCGCCGCTTTCAGTTCCTCCCGCAACTGCGCCAGCCGCCCAATCGCCGCGCTCAATTCGCTCTCGTACTGCAGATACGCCTTCTTGCCCCGCGCCATCGCCGCCACCATGTGCGCCAGCCCCGCCGCCATCGCTCCCGCTGCGGCGGCCGCACTCCCGCCACCCGGAGTCGCCGTCGGCGCCGCCAGTTGCTCCACGAACGGCTCCACGCCTGCGCGCAACCCGCCCACCGCCACCTTCCCGCCCATCACGGCCGCCAGTCGGTTCTCGAGAATCAAGGACGAATCGAAGCTCTCCACCTGCAGGAACCACTCCGCCGCCTGTTCCAGCGCCTTCTTCGGAATCAGCCCAACGATTTCGCTCGAAACCGGCGCCACCCCATACCGCGCCGCCTCCCGCTTCACATACTCGAACACCCGATGCACGGGCGTCTGCTCAAAATCTGTCAGGTTCATCGAAACCTGCGCCGTCCCGCGCACCAGGAACCCCGCGCCTTTCACAAACCGCAACCCGCCACTCGAAAACCGCACCGCCTTTGCGACTTTTTTTGCAATGTCGACATCCCGCGTATTCAGGAAGACGTTGTAAGCAATCAGAAACTTGCGCGCCCCCACTACGGTGGCTCCCGCTGTCGGATGGATGCGTAGCTCTCCGAAATCCGGCCGGCGCGTCGGTTTGGTCGCGATCTCGTCCCGAATCCCCTCGAACTGTCCCCGCCGGATGTTCTCCAGGTTCGTCCGCTCGGGCGTCGTCGCGGCGGCTTCGTACAGGTAGACCGGAATCTGAAACCGCTTCCAGATTTCCTCGCCCACGTGCCGCGCCATCGCTACGCAATCTTCAATCGAGACGCCATCAATCGGGATAAACGGCACCACGTCAGCCGCTCCCATGCGCGGATGCGCCCCCTGGTGTTTGGTGAGGTCGATGAGTTCCGCCGCCTTCCCTACGCCGCGAATGGCCGCCTCCTGGATCGCATCCCGCTCGCCGACGAGCGTGATCACGCACCGGTTGTGATCGGCGTCCATCTCGCGATCGAGCAGGTACACGCCGCTGACCTTCATCGCCTCGACAATGGCATCGACCTTCGCCTGGTCCCGGCCTTCGGAGAAATTCGGTACGCATTCCACCAGCGTAGACATAAGGAGGAAGAATATAAGGCGGGGTTCGGGCAAGGCAACTCGCCAGTAATCTTCGCCAGCAATCGAGGGGTGTCCCGGCCAATTCAAAGAGAGCCGGTCTTCTTGCGGATGAAACTGGAACTCAAGGGATGCAAAGAGGCAGGCTGCCGTCATCCACAGACACGCCGATGTGAACATGCCTATCCGTATTCTCCAGGAGTAGGTGTGTCCACAGTTTTGTGTAAACGGCTTCCCATCGCTTCAGTTCTGCATCCAGCACCGGCTGCCACTGTTCCCGGCGCTTCACGGCCGCATGTTAGCATTCCCCGCGCCAATTCCATCTACCGTGCACCAAACTTGCCAGTGGCTCGCGCCCGAATTACAATCCGCGACTGCAATCCGCAGGGAGATGCTCATGACCTCCGCCCCGGTGACGCCCACACCCGAAACGACGGCCCTCTCCGAGCCCGCACGCATCATCGACACCTTCATCGCCCCCAGCAAGACCTTCACCGACATTCGCCGCAGTGCCGCATGGTGGGGACCATTCCTGATCACCGTGATCCTCTCCCTGGTCTTCGTCTACGCCGTGGACACAAAGATCGGCTTCCGCAAAGTTACAGAGAATCAGATCGAGCGCTCCCCGAGAGCCTCCCAGCGCATGGACCAAATGCCGCGAGACGCACGCAACAACGCACTCGCCACACAGGCGAAAATCACTCGTAGCATTTCTTACGGCTTCGCTTTGTTCATTTTGCTGTGGAATTTGATCGTCTCTGCTGTCCTCTTCGGAACTTTCAGGTTAGTCCTTAGCGCCGACCTTTCCTTTGCCGCGACGTTTGCCGGGATCATGTACGCCGGCCTGCCCCAGTCCTTACGATCGCTCGTCGTCATCGGCTCTCTTTTCGCTGGCCTCAATCCCGATTCCTTTAACCTGCAGAATCCTGTCGCCACCAACCCCGGATTCTTTCTCAATCCTGCGGACTCGCCTTTTCTCTACAGCCTCGGCTCCTCGCTTGACCTCTTCATGATATGGACCCTAATCCTGACCGCCGTTGGCATCAGCAGCATCGACAAGAAGGTCAAGCTTTCGACCGCCTTGATAGTCGTGTTCAGCTGGTATGTTGTCTTCGCGCTCGGATCAGCGGCCCTGGCTACGGCTTTCTCCTAGTTCCTGGACACAGGGTCCTTTCGGGGGCGGCTTGCCCGCTTGACAACCGGTCCGCACCCGGCGCAGATTAATGCCCATGCCGGCTCCCCGCCCGCGTTTCTCTGGCCGCGGTTTCACCTGAATTCGCTCCTACTAAAACGCCCGTCGGTCGTTTCCCACCTCGCCCACATCACCATCGCCCTACGAGAAAGGACTGTTCATGCTGCGCCGAAGGCGTACTCTCTTCGTTGTCCTCGCGCTCACTCTTGCTGCATGTGCCCAGAGCGAACGTCATTTCACGTTTCACTATTCCTTCACCGTGAAAAACATCCCTGCGGGCAGCCAGGTTCACGTCTGGATGCCCCTCGCCCACTCCGACTCCTACCAGTCCGTCACTGTGCTCAAGAAAGAGGCCAACCTCAAACTCCGCCAGACCGAGGAGCCGGAATACGGCAACACGATCCTGTATGCCGAAGAGGCGAAGTCCGCGCGCTCCGACTACCAATTCGCTGTCGACTACGAGGTCCGACGACGCGAGCACGTCGCCCTGATCGGTGGCAAGCTCGCCCCCGGTACGCATCCCGAGAGTGTTCCTCAGGTTGGGCTTGCCCGCTACCTCGAACCTGACCGACTCGTCCCGGTCACTGGTGTTCCTGCGCAACTTGCGGCGGAACAAACCAAATCCGCTGCCACCCAACTCGAAAAAGCCCGCGCCATCTACGACTATGTCTTCACCACCATGCGCTACGACAAGTCGGGCACCGGTTGGGGACACGGCGACACGCTCTGGGCCTGTGACTCCAAGCGCGGCAACTGTACTGACTTTCACTCCGTCTTCATGTCGATGGCACGCTCCCAACACATCCCGGCGCGTTTTGAGATCGGCTTCCCCCTCCCCGCCGACAAGCATTCCGCCGAGATCCCAGGCTATCACTGCTGGTCCGGGTTCTATATCGACAACATGGGCTGGATCCCCGTCGATATCTCAGAAGCCTCGAAACACCAGGAAAAACGCGATTACTTCTTCGGCGCGCACGACGTCAACCGCTTTCAGTTCACCATGGGCCGAGACCTCACCCTCAACCCCAGGCAGGCCGGACCAGCGCTCAACTATTTTGTGTATCCCTACGTGGAAGTCGACGGAAAGGAATACTCGAACGTCTCGGTCAATTTCTCGTTCCAGGACGCCGATCCACCACCAAGCGGAGTGGCCGCATCGAATTAGTGCTTGCGCTGGAAGAGGGGCGGCAGGTGTCGCATCTTATTCAGTGTGGAGCGGACACACCTGTCCGCGCCTCTCTACTTCTTCGGAAAGAATCTCCCGATCCCCACGCGCACCTGAAATGTATTGATCCCCGGGTTCGGCGTCGCCAGACCCGCATTCGAGATATGCATATAGCGGGCTTCGACGCTCCAGTTGTATCGCGGTCCCAGCAGATGCATCCCCAGCACGCCGCTGGTGGTAAAGTTCACGGCGTTGGTTCCGGTCGGCACCGTGTGATTCGTAAACAACGTCCCGCCATCGATTTCCAAGTACGGAACCACCGGGCTCCGGGTGGCGAAGTTCCATTTCAGATCGATCGGATTGAATCCCACGCCATACGAAGTGTTGGCCGGCTGAAACACCAGAAAGAGCGGCACCGCGTCCACCGCATACTCAAACCGGCCATTCAAGAAACCCGGCCCATGGGGACGCGTCAACACCCACCCGTACCGCAACCCGGCGTTCCACACCCCGGTGCTCTTCGTTCCGCCGGGCACGGTGTATCCGCCGCCCGTCCACACCTGCACCTCATGTCCTCCATCCTCGGGCCCGGATTGCGCCGCGCCCAACATCGCGCCCAGCGTTACCGCGAGAAACACCAATAGCTTGACCACGCGTCTGTTCATATTGGAATGCTTTTCGCCGATCGACAGGACAATACAGGAACGGGCCCCAGCCAGCAACGCACCTCTACCCCAACCCCAATCCACCATCCACCGCCAGAATCTGTCCCGTAATAAAATGCGGAGCAGACGCAAAAAACAAAACCGCGACCGCGATCTCTTCCCCCGTCCCGTTCCGCTTCATCGGCGTCACCCGAGCCATTTTCCGCATGAATGCCTTCGCCGCTTTTTCTCCCAGATCAATCATGCCCGGCGCCACCGCATTCACCGCGATCTCGGGCGCCAGTGCCTTCGCCATCACCTTCGTCAGCATGTGCACCGCCGCCTTCGACGAGCAATAGTGCGCATGCGTGGCCCACGGCACCAGGCCGCCCAGCGACCCCATGTTGATCACCTTACCCCGCCGTTCGCGTAACGCTTTCAGCGCCTCGCGCGTCACCAGAAACGGTCCCCGCGTGTTCGACGCAAACATCGCATCCCATTCCGCCACCGTGATCTTCTCGAACTCTACTGTCTGGTAGTTCGCGGCGTTGTTCACCAGGATGTCGATCCCGCCCAGTTCCTTTATCGCCTGCTTGATCATACCCCGCACACTTTTCTCGCTGGTGACATCGCACCGCAAGGCAAACGCCCGCACACCCAAGCTCGCTAGGTCAATGACAGTGTGCTGCGCCTCGGCCGCCGAATGATGGAACGTAATCGCCACATCCGCTCCCGCCCGCGCCAGAGCCAGGGCCGAAGCCCGCCCCAGTCGCTTTGCCCCGCCCGTAATGAGCGCAGTCTTCCCCAGCAGCGGCGTTTCGTGAGTCTTTCTCATGGCTTTGGATTGTATCGGGTTTGAACTACCGAAAGGAGGAGCCGACGTGCGGGAAAAGCTCTTCTTACCGCTGAGGCCCGCTGTGGCGGATCAGAGAGAGTTCCAAGGCCCACTAGGACTTTTGTTGCATTTTGCTCAATCCGCCCCCGCGGCCTTCGTCATCCCCCGCACCTTCACGCTCTCGCATCCCAGCATCTCTACAAACACTGCAAACACTTCCGGATCCCACCATCCGCGCCGTACTTCTTCTTCCATCAGCGCCAGCGCCTCGACCGGCGTCATCGCCCTCTTATACGGACGGGCTGCAATCAGCGCATCGTACACATCTACAACCTGCAGCACGCGCGCCGTGATCGGGATCGCGTTCCCCTTCAATCCATCCGGATACCCTGTCCCATTCAGCTTCTCGTGATGGTGCCGGATGATCGGAAGCACTAGCTGAAACGACTTCAGAGGCGCACAGATCCCCTCACCCACCACCGGATGCCGCTCCACCAGCGCCCGCTCTTCTGCCGTCAGCGGCCCCGGCTTCAGCAGCACATGATCCGGCACCGCCACCTTCCCAATGTCATGCACCACTCCTGCGCGCCGCAGTGCCTGTACCTCCGGGCCATCCAACCCGATAAACTCGCCCAGCCTCCCCGACATCTCCGCTAACCGCTCGCAGTGCCCTTCCGTATGCGGATCCTTGCCTTCAATACTGCGCGCTAAAGCGAACAGCACTGCCTCCGCCCGCTCCAGCTCATCCGTGTAAGCCTTCTGCTTCAGCAGCGACTTCACCCGCGCAATCAGTTGTTCCCGGTCCACCGGCTTGGTCAGAAAATCGTCCGCCCCGGCCTGAATCCCCGCCAGCCGGTCCTCCGTCGCCGTCATCGCAGTAATCAGGATGATCGGAATCAGCCGCGTGTCCGCGTCATTCTTGATACGCCGGCATACCTCGAACCCGCTCAGCCGCGGCATCTTCACATCCAGCAGGAGCAGGTCCGGCTGCCCCCGATGGAACGCGCTCAGCGCTTCTTCCCCATCCGGCGCTGTCACCACCTCGAACCCCTCCAGCGACAGCAATCCCTCCAGTGCCGACAGGCTCGACTCGTGGTCATCCGCAATCAATATCGTTTCCGGCATTTGGATGGAACCCCCAGCCCCACTAACCAGTCACATTGTCCCCCAGTTCCTCGCCCGCCCGATAAGTACGCCCGTACCACCCCTCCCGATTCCCTTTTCCTCCCGGTTTCCCCGGTTTTTCCCTCGGTTTTACAGGATTCTTTACAATTCCCCCAATTGAAAACCGCCCAAAAACTGCTACACTCCGGCTACCTATGGACGTCCCCCGCAAAGTCCTGGTCTACACCCGCAAGGGCTGTCACCTGTGTGAAATCGTCAAGGAAAGTATCGTGAAACTTGCCCGCCGCGGTGGTTTCGTCTGGCAGGAAGTCGACGTCGACACCGACGACCAACTCCGCCGCCAGTTCAACGACGAAGTTCCCGTCGTCTTCATCGACGGCCGCAAAGCTTTCAAATACCGCATGGATGAACGTGAGTTCCTCCGCAAACTGGCCAGTTAAAGATCATTGAGGTTTGCGGATTCAGGATCCAAAGACGATGTTCACGCGCCTTCTGCTGCAAGATCCTGTCATCCGCAATTCGGGTAATTGAACTCTCTGTTACTTTGGTAATCTGTTCCAAGTGACCTTGATTCCGGCATAGTGACACGGTCCGCATTTCACTTCCGAGGTTTCAACATGTCTCTCCCCCTGTCCAAGCTCTGGCTTTCCAGCCTGTGGGCCGATGAGCAAGGTCAAGACATCGCAGAGTACGCCGTGATGCTTGCTGTGATTCTCGTGTTGGTGGTCGGCACGGTTCGCCTGATCGGGTCCAACGCGAACAACGTTTTCTCGCAGGCGGCCAGTTCGATGCAGTAGCGGCATGGACCGAAAGTGCCAACCACGATTGTCTCGGCGCACTACTCGCTAACAGCGCGAATCAATACCCATCTAGTCGGCGCCCGCATGGAGACAAATGCGGTTGCCTGCCTCACTGATTTCCATGAGATCGTGTGGCAGCACGCGTTGTACAACTTGCGAGACTCGGTCGAACACCTCGCGGATATCGAGAACGTCCGTAAGCGTGTTGCGAGGGCCGTTGAGAATTTCAAGGCGCGAAGCAAGAACGTGCTGCTGCGTCGGCTGATCACAAAGATGGTCCTCAGAACCCATGGGCGTGGATCATATCTTCCGACGGCCTAGTCATGCTGGCTGGATCCACGCCAACAACCGCGTGGTGAATGGCGCACGAGCCCCTTTATGAGGCTGACCATACAACCGCCAGAACGAAGAAGCTCAGGGTTGCTCATGCGCCGAACTTCCGCATGCCCGGTGATCCGGCTGAGCAATCGCTAGCAAATCCACCGACAAGCCGACGATTCGTCACTTTTGCCGGGAAGTCCGGGGGCGGCATTCGGAGAACAGAAGTTTTGCACACAGGCGAACGCCGCTACCCAGCTCCCCGCCGGCCAAGCGTTGACCCGGCGATCGGCTTGAAAGCATAACCGAAATGTCCTCCCGCAACACCCAGGGAACGGTCTGGGTGTGCGGTCACCTGGGCACCACGATCCGTACCGTTCCGAGCCCGTTGCAGAACCGGCAGCGCTCTCCCTCCATGAGCCTTCCGGTGCCCCGGCACTCAAAGCAGCTGGTCACGATCTGGAATTTGTGTTCGCCGCCTTCTGGGTCTTCCCGACCTTCCTTGACGATGTCGGCGCCGTGATACTTTCGCAGCCACGCCGAGAGCTTCGACTCGATTTTCTCCCGCTCCATAACCCCGATCTGGCTTGATTGGGAAGACCACCAACCGGGTATACAAGTGAAGCACACGAGTTTGGGGTAGTCGAACAGGGCGCCGGGGTCAGAGCTGCGAAAGAAATGCCGGCAGCAGGAGCAACGCTTGACCCCAAGTAGAGCGAGGGCCTCGACCAAGCCATTCACATCGCGCTCAATCCGTGACAGGGTTTCAAACACGGAGCTCTCGAGAGCACCCGCGGTAGTTGGGACGCGCGGGCTGTAGTCGGATCGTTCCATGGAACGCCTCCTTTTCATTTGGTTCGCTGACTCATTATCCTGGCGAACCGTACTTGCCGAACACCTCATGAGTCCCGTGCTCATCTTCTAGCGCTGCGCTTGCTGACTGCGCGCGCCGCTCACAAAGGCCGTGAATCGGCGCGCCAGTTCCGAAATCCGATCCGGTTGGCGCCGCCAGATTGCTTCTCTCGGGATGAGTTCCGCGCCAATGCCGAGCGCGACCGCACCGGCCAGGATGTAGTTCGCCGCCGTCTGCTGGGTCACCCCTCCAGCGGCAATCAGGGGAACGCCAGGGAACATGGCCTTCAAGGCCTGAATGTAGGTGTGTCCGCCCACCTGTCCGCAGGGGACGACCTTGATGAAGTCCGGGCTCAGCTTCCATGCGGCGATCACGTCGGTGGGAGTCAGGGTCCCCGGGATTGCCACAACTCCTTGCTGCACGGCAAAGTTCACGGTTTCGGGATCGAGTCCATCGCTGGTCAGAAACGTCGCTCCGGCGTCAAAGCAGCGGCGCGCGGTTTCTACATCGGAGACGCTGCCAGCGCCCACGATCACGTCCGGGGCATTCTTCACGAGATCGGCAATCACTAGGGCTGCGTCGGGCACAGTCACCGCAATTTCGACGATGGGGATTCCACCTTGGGACACGGCCTGAGTGGTAAAAAGCGCATCCTCCATGGAACGGGCACGAACAGCCGGAATGATCCCGAATTCCTCGATACGATTGCGTACTTCCTGCTTGTTCACGGTGCCAACTCCTTAGGCGTTGCCGATCCAACTGACGGTTTGTGCGCTCCCGTGCGGCCAACCGCAGCTGGGAAACTCACGGCAAAGACCTCACTCCTATCGCTTCTCGCAATTGCTCGAGCGCGAGCAGATAGGACGCCAGCGACTGGCGGTACGCCAACTGCGTCGCGCGATAGCTTCTTTCAGCATCAAGGAAATTCAGCAGGCTGGCACCTCCGTGCCGGTAGGCGTACTCACTGATGTCTCGGTCCTTCTGCGCCACATCGAGATAGCCGGAACGAAAGAGAGTGACCACCTTGTCGTTCGACCGCAGAGCCTCGTATGCGTCGCGCACATCAGTCAGAGCCTGACCGTGGGTCGCCTTCTCTTGCTCCTCCGCTTGCGTAATAACGAAGCGCGCGCGTGCGATCTCTCCCTGGTTGCGGTTAAAGATTGGCAGCGGAATGCTCCCATAGACCGTAGCGGCGTTGATTCCGTTCACGTGGGAGTAATTGCCCTGAACCGTAACGTCTGGTTTGCTGATCGATCTCTGCAGCTCATATTGACTGTGGGCAGCCGTTACGCCTTGCTGGGCGGCCCGGAGGTCGGGTCGGTTCTGCAAGGCTTTCATTTGAAAATCTTCAAGGTTGCCCGTGAGGGGCTGATAGTCGAACGCTCCGGCCACGTCGTAGTCGGGGGAAACGGACTCATATCCCAGCAACTGTCGCAAGTCGGAGAGCGCCTGGACTCTGCCAAGCTGCGCCTGCTCGAGGTCGGTCTCAAACTGCAGCACTTGGAGCTTGATTTTCAGGTAATCGTCCTCGCTGATGGCGCCCGCCTTGAAGCTGGTCGCGCTGATTTCTACTGTTTTCCTGAAACTTGTTAGATCCAGTTGTGCAAGTTCCAGAGTCGATTCGGCCAGTTGCGCGTTGACGAACAGCGTGGCCACGCCGAAAGTGAGGCCGCGTTCGTTGTCGGCTACGAGCGAGCGAGTCTGCGCGGTGATGTCTTTGGCTGCCCGCAAGCGCTGCTGACGCTTTTTGCCACGCTCGATGAGATAGCTAAGCCCTATATCGCCTTCTGTGTTGTTGTTCAGATAGTCGTTTGTGGGCACATTCGGATAAAGATTCGGGTTCTGATGCGAAGGCGAACCGAGAGGCAAATATTCCCAGTCTGCGAAGAGTGTAGGGTTCGGCCGCAGGTTCGCCGTGATCTCCTCCGTCTGGCTCTGCTGAATCGTGGTTCGTGCCGCGAGCATATTGTGGTTGTGCTGCAGCGCCATCTGGATGGCTTCGTCCAGAGTGATCCGGACCGGGCCCTGGGTCTGAGCGGCCACCGGGGGCGCCAGCAGGACTCGGACCAGCAAGAATCCAAGCAGGCCGCGCAGGCAGCCTTGTTTCGATCGCGACGGAGTCTTAGCTCTCAAGAGATGCCTCCGGCTCGGGGAGTTCATCGCGATCGCTGGCGAACCAGACATAGAGAGTGGGCAGAAGGAGGATGCTCATGACCAGATCAGAAATCAGGCCTCCAACGATGACGATCGCGAACGGCCGTTGCGAGTCGGAGCCGATGGCATGCGAAAGAGCGGCCGGCAGTAACCCGAGAGTCGCCACCAGCATGGTCATCATGATGGGGCGCAGCCTCAGGACTGCGCCTTCGACGGCGGCCTCGACGATGGTATAGCCCCGCGCGCGAAGCTGATTGATGTATTCGAGCATGATGACGCCGGTCTGAACCGACACGCCGAACAGCGCCAGGAAACCGACGCCGGAGGACACGCTGAAGTGCGTGCCGGTGACCAACAAGGCCACCAATCCGCCGATCCGAGCCATGGCAACGTTGGAGAGGATCAGAAGAGCCCACTTCGAGGACTTGAACATCGTGTAAAGGATGATGTAGATCACCAGGATGGTAAGCGGCACGACGATCAACAAACGCGCTTCCGCTCGTTTCTCGCTTTCGTATTCGCCCGACCAACCGACGTGGTAACCGGGCGGCAGTTTCACTTGATCAGCGATCCGCTTGATCGCTTCCTCGACCGTGGAGCCAAGGTCTCGGCCGCGCACGTTGAACGTGATGGCCACGTAGCGGCTATTGCCTTCACGGTAGATGTCATAGGCGCCGTCCTTCACCTCGACCGTCGCCAACTGAGCCAGAGACACCCGCTCGCCGCTGGGTGATACCAGGCGCACTCTCTCGATGGCTTCCTGAGTATTGCGGTAGGGCTCCTGGTAGCGGACCACCACGTCGTAGCGTTGCTCGCCAATCAGCACTTGGCTGACGGCATTTCCGCCCACCGCCGTCTGCAGCGCGTCTTGTATTTCTGAGACATTGATGCCGAAGCGCGCGGCCTGGCGGCGATCGATGGTGATGTCGAGGTTGGGCTGACCGAAGTCGCGTAGGAGCTTGACGTCGTGCATACCCGGGATGGCCGACAGGACAGTGGTTACCTCCTCACCCTTTTCCTCCAGCAGCTTCAGGTCGTCGCCAAAAATCTTGAGCGCGAGCGCTCCCTTCGTGCCGGTGAGGGTTTCACCGACGTTGTCCTCGATGGGCTGCGAAAAGTTCCAGATTGCGCCCGGATACTTCTGTACCGCCCGCTCCATCGCGGCGATCAGCTCGTCTTTATTTTCGTGAAAAACCCGACGCCACTGGTCGTGCGGCTTCAGGTCGACAAAGTATTCGGTGTTGCCGAACCCGCCTGTATCGGTGCCGTCATCGGGGCGGCCGACTTCCGATACCACCTTGGTCACTTCCGGAAAAGACGCGAACACATAGCGCTCGTTGGTGGTGAACTTCTCGCCTTCGGAGAGGCTGGTGCTATTGGCGAGCGTGCCGCGCGCCCAGATCGCGCCTTCATCCAGATGTGGCAGGAACTCCGAACCAATGATGCCGCTAAATGCCAGGAACAGGCTAGCCACTAACGTCGCCCCACCGACGCCTACGGTAAGCACGCGGTGGCCAAGGCACCAGCGCAAGCAACGGCGGTAGCGTTCGGTCAGGTAAGTCATGGCCGGGTTGTGCCACTCGCGGGCTCCACCGCGGAACAACACGCTGGCCAGAACGGGCGCGATCAGGATGGAGAAGGTCAGCGCGCCCAGCAGCGCGAAAGCAACGGTCAGCGCCATCGGCCGGAACAGCCGGCCTTCCACGCGCTGCAAGCTGAAGATTGGCACGTAGGCCGTGATGATGATGGCTATCGCGTAGAACACGGGTCGCTGCACTTCGTGGGCAGCTTCGCGGATGGCTGCGGCCGGGGCCTTCACTACCATTGTGATGCGCCGGCTGCCCGTCCCTCCAGAATGGTTTTGCAACCGGCTCATGTGGCGCACGATGTTTTCCACCATCACGACCGCGCCGTCGACCACCATGCCGAAGTCGAGCGCGCCCAGCGACAGAAGATTCGCGGGAACCTTGCTGAGGTCGAGCCAGATGGAAGCAAACAACAAAGCGAACGGTATCGTCAGGGCCACGATGAACGCCGCACGCGCATTTCCCAGGAACAGGAACAGGACGATGGTCACCAGAATCATCCCTTCCGCGAGATTGTGCATCACCGTGTGGGTGGTGAAATGCAGAAGGTCGCTGCGATCAAGCATGGGAATGACCTTGACGCCGGGTGGCAGAATGCCGCTGTTGAGTTCCTCGACTTTCTTGTGAATGGCCGCGAGGGTGGTTTCTTCTTCGGCCCCCTTGCGCATGAGTGCGACGCCCTGGATGACATCGGGTTCATCAACGATCAGCCCGTCTTCCATGTGGTTGGCGCGCGCCATATGGCCCAGGCGGATTTTGGGACCTTGGGTAACCTCAGCGATGTCCTTGATGCGGAGGGCGGTGCCGGCCTGTGTTTTCAGGACGGTTTGCTCAATGTCCTGCACGCCCCCAATGAGTCCGAGGGCACGCACGTTCATCTGCTGCAGGCCCACTTCGACGAAACTGCCGCCCGCATTGATGTTGTTATTCGCCAGCTGCTGCTCGACCTGTCCGATGCTCAGGCCGTAGGAGACCAGCTTGTTGGGATCGACGCGAACCTGGTACTCACGCACCGTGCCGCCAAAGTCGGAAACGTCCACCACGTTGGGAACGGACTTGAATTGCTTGAGGAGTACGAAGTCTTCGAGAGACCTCAACTCCATCAAGTCATAGCGCGGATTTGTGCTTCTGATGGTGTACCAGTAGATCTGGCCGGTGGTGCTCCAGTCGGTCCCGATCTGCGGCTGCAGGTTCTGCCCGGCAGGAAGATTGACCTGGGTGAGCCTTTCCAGCACCTTCTGCCGATTCCAGTCGTTTACGGAACTGTCGTCGAAAATCATGATGACGAACGACAGGCCGAAAATCGATTCCGACCGCAGATAGGTCATGTGAGGCATCCCGGCCATCTGGATCTCGATGGGAATCGTGACTTGCTGTTCCACCTCTTCCGCGGAGCGCCCCGGCCATTGGGTGATGACGGTGACGTAGTTGTCGCCGATGTCGGGATAGGCCTCCACGGGCAGGTTGTGAAACGAGACGATTCCCCAGCCGAGCAACAAGACGGCGACCGCCAGCACTACGAACTTGTTGTTCAGCGCAAAATCGACGAGAGCCCGGATCATTTTTTGTTTTCCATGACGTCTTTCACGGCACGCGTGACTCGGTGAACAAAGCTGCGGACGTCTTCGCCAACCTCACTGCGCCAGAACGTGGTCTAGCACCAGGGCGTTCGAGACCACTTGCTGCCCCGGCTTGAGGCCCGACTTGACCTCCTGCAGACTCGTGTTTTCCTGTAGGAAAGGGCCCGTCCTTACCTCCAGGCGGCGGAACTTCCTGTCGGGTGCTGGAACGAAAACAAAATCGCGATCGTGCATGTGTAAGACAGCGGACGCGGGCACGACAGTGTGCATCTCCTGCGTTTGCCCGCTGAAGGTCGCCCTTGCGAACATGCCAAGCCGCATGTTTCCCGGATTCTGAACTTCTATGCGCACCTTAGCGGTACGGATGCTCGGATCGAGGATGGCGCCGATGTTGCTTACCCTGCCTTTGAACGGGCGGTCGGGAAAAGCGTTCAGGATGATCTGCGCAGTGTCCCCGAGCTGAACATTGGCAAGATCGTTTTCGTACACGTCACAGACGATCCAGACGGAGGAGATATCCGAAATCGTGAACGGGCTGGGCGACGAATAGGCCTGGACGGTCGCTGCATTCGTCACTTCCTGATCGGTAATCACGCCCGAGATGGGCGCGACAGTGTCCACGATGCCCATGGGTTTGTCCGGATCATTGCCTAGCAGCCGAAGATGCTCAGTCGCTGTCTCGAGGGTGACCTTGGCATCCTCGGCAGCATCTTGTGCGACTTCGAGGTCTTGCATCGCGATCGCGCCGTGCACATACAGGTCTGCGGCTCGATTCAGCTGCTTTCGCGCCAGCAGTTCGTCGGTGACGGCCTTGCGGTAGGCGTCGAAACCGCCGGCCACGTCGTCGCTCCGAATGGTTAGCAGCACTTGGCCCTTCTTCACCGTATCGCCCAGCCGCGCCTGAATCGCGACTACCCGCCCGGACGCCAGCGAGACGACCGGTACATTCCGGGAGACATCAGGAGTCACGGTACCGGTGGCGACTAACTCGGACGTTGTGGGACGAGCGGCAGCTGGTACCAATGGAAATTGCTCGGGATGGTCGACAGCAAACAGATTCAGGTCCACGTCAGGAACGACGTTGGGGGGAGGCGGCGCTTCGGCCGCCGCATCCGCGTGTCCGTTGCAGCCCCACAACATCAATGGCACAGTCAACACGAGGCCAAGATAGATGCGTGTCAGGTTTCTGTTTTTCATAAGTAAGTCGGGTCTGCGGTAGCGCGCCGCCGGTCGGGGCTAACGGCCAAACCTACTCTCCCCAGCCAGAAAGCCATTCTTTTCCCCGTCACCGGTGCAGACTCGACGCCGCTTCCGCCCGGGCGCCTTAAGAGCTTGCTGGAACCACACGCGGAGGGCGACCGATACAGCTGCCGCAGGGGCTCCGCTCGCAGTAAAGGGTCAAGGGACAGCGTCGGAGTCGGAACCGTTTCCGGAACGCTGTCCGCATTTCGCTTTGCGCGCATGCCTGCCGTGTGCACCAGGGCCCGTCGACTGAAACGCCTAGAACTTGACCATAATGGCTAGCCGGATGCTGGGTTCGTCCTTCCGCAGGTCCGGGAACCAGACGCCGCTGTTTGCGCTGCACGACGAAGATGTCAAAGACGTCCCTGCCGGCGTGCCGTCATTGCACACATATTGACCGGGGAATCCATTGTTGCCGGTTGGCGGCGTGATCCCGCCGCGGCCGGTGAAGTAGGGAACGTCGGCGTGGCGGTAGCCGTACTCCCAGCGGAACGTGATGTACTCTTTGGGCATCCAGTCCCATGTGATGGACGTATCCCAGGCCTTGAAAGGCAGCCCAGGAGAGGCGGGGAAATACGGCGATCCGGACACAGCATCGGCTCCATTGATCGGTTGCAGGAGCGTGAGGTAACGCCCGGGATTGTCGAACGCGCCTCCACCAATGGTCAGGCCATAGGTGTCCTTCTTGAACCACCAGCGGTTGTAGAGCATCCAACCCGCGAAGCTCTGCTGGGGGCCACCCTTGGTGCCGACGAGCGGCTTATTCTTGTAGCAACTCACACCCCCGCCGTATTCGCACCCCAAATCCCCGGTAAGTGAAAATGCCATCTTGTCCAGCGTCTTCGTTGGCTTGTCGTAGTATTTGACTTCAATGCTGTCGTCGGTATGAATGCGCGAGCGCCCGATAGGAGTATTGCCAGTCCACAGCGTATCCTCGCCCATGCCGTAATTGTTGAACACCAGCGAGAGCCATGGCGTGGGACGGTATAAGATCTGCCCGCCGAGGCCCGGTTTTGTACCGAACCTGCCGTAGGACTGCCATCCGTTGATGATCCACGGCTCAATTTTCAATTTGTTGGTGGGAAACCACTGAATTCGAAGACCATTGAAGAACCATGGCGTGTTAGAGGACACATACGATGGCTGGTACGCCCAGTTATCGAAGTTGTAGTAACTGAACAAGCCGATGTACGACACGAAGATTCCCGCATCGACGTTGAGCCCGTGATTTACGTTGAAGTGGTACCCACCATAGGCCTCGGAGAAGTACTTATAAGCCCCACGCAGGTCCCATTGACCGCGTCCGACGCTGGCATCGTTGCGCGGAGTAGTGACGGCAAACATGCCGCCCATGGTCAAAATCCTGCCACGAACGTTTTGCCAGTGAAAGTCACCACCTACGCTGATCTGTTCCAGTTGGATTTCGTTGGATCGAAAGATCTCCGTTGATCCACCAAGTGAGTCATCCTTGGGGTGGTTAAAGCTGCTCACAAAGTGGGTGTCGAATCGAATTTCCGGAGTGAAGAATTTCGAATCCCACACTGCGTCCTTGTTGCGGGCGTTCCCGTTAAGCCAGGTCCAATCGGCGTAAGCAAAGGGAGTGACGTCATCCACTTCCGGAGCGGGTGCCGGTGGTGTCGCTTCCTGGGGTGCCAGTGGCGACGCAAGCGATGTCGAGATCGTTGCGGAGGCCGGCGCTGGTGAGGCAGGGGCAGCACCGGGAACGATCGCTGTGGCGGGCATTTCGTTTCCTTTGGCAATTGGTGCGCCCGCAGCTGACGGTAGCTGACCGCTTGCCGAGCGGCCTTTCAGTTCGGCTTCGAGTTGCAGAATCCGTAGTTTCATCGCTTCGAGCTCGCGCGCTACGGCGGGCGGAATGCCTGGTTCAGTGGGGTCTGCTGGCCGGCTTGACGTTGTGCCTGCGGTCGTACCCGTGTCGGTGCTCGCCGGGCCTTCTGCCGGCTCGTGCAGTTTCGCCACCTTGGTCGGAGTGGCGGTAGTTCTTGGCTCAGATTGGGCGTAACAGCGTTCCAAAGAAAAACTCAGGGCCATCAAGGAGCAAATTGCAACTGCTGCGTTCTTGCACAAGGGAGTTTTCATGGTTTTCACGTTCCAATCCTTTTCTGGTTCGAAGGTCGCGATCTAGTTCGCTCACCGAGAAATCAGCGTGCAAAACAACCGACCGTGCATTCCGTCTCGGCTTTTGGAGGTCCTCCGGCCAGCCTCATTGGATCAGAGTGGCCGTAAAGATCCCGCAAGCAAAACGTAAGGCATTCGTAAAGTCTATTCCCTCGGCGTCGTCCCCTATTCTGCTGTCCAAGGAAGGGATTGGCTTTGCCTCAACTGCCAACTGGGTTGTCGGACGATCATGGGCAACCCATGAAAAGGGCGTGAAAATCTCTATTAAAGCTTTGATTAGTCTTCATAAACTTTTCGACCACTACTACTTCCGTTAGCAGGGCGCGAGGACGCCGGCGTCGCCGCAAGAATGCTCTTACTGCTCTAGTCCCTTCTTGATCTCAACGGCGATATGTTACGTACGGAAAGAGATTTGGTCAGCGAGCTAAACGGAGATTAAACAATCAATTCAGCACGCGTGGAGGTTGTACACGTCGTTGTCGTGCTTGCTTCGCTGTTCTGTCTTGCGGTGGCAACGGCGGTGGCGGGAAATTCGCAGACTTTGACAAAGAACGAGCTGAAGGCATGGTTGACGACGGCCAGGACGCCAGCGGATCAGCAAGAACTCGCGGCGTACTATCTTTATGCTGTTCCGCTTAAGGAACTTTTTGGACTCGAACCCGATCAACGACAACGAACCAGGGACTTGGAACCGGAAGAGTTAACAGAGTCTATAATTCCCTACCGAAACACACGTCAGTTGAGGCCACCCGGCATCGGGCGGAGTTCGCCGGGGTGGCCAGCTTCTGAGACATCTGTCATGGAGAGCCACGAATGCAAGCAAGATCACGCTGGCTGCTGCGGTCGTTTTTGTACCTGGGTGTGTGGCTGAACTCTGTAGCCGGTCAGGTAGCAAAAAGCCCGCCGTCCGACCAAAAGAAACCGTTAGCCACCGCCACCTCTATCGATTTGACGAAACAACCGACGCTTTACGTGGTCGGCTACGCGCACCTGGACACGGAGTGGCGATGGGAGTATCCCCAAACCATCCGCGAATATCTCAGTAAGACACTGCGAAATAATTTCGCGCTGGCCGACAAGTATCCGCATTACATCTTTAATTTCAGTGGCGCGAACCGTTACCGGCTGATGAAAGAGTATTACCCGGCTGATTTCGCAAGACTCAAGCAATACGTCGCGGCCGGCCGATGGTTTCCAGCGGGCTCCTCGATGGAGGAAGGGGACGTGAATTCGCCGAACGCCGAATCGATCTTCCGGCAGATTCTCTATGGCAACAACTTCTTCCGTCGCGAATTCGGCACTGCCAGCTCCGAATACATGTTGCCGGATTGTTTTGGCTTTCCGGCTTCACTACCAAGTATTTTGCATCACGCCGGAATCAAGGGGTTCTCCACTCAGAAACTCTCCGCTGACTGGCAGCCAGCACCTCATGTCGGCGGCCCGTCATCGCCGGAGAAAACCCCCAAAGGCATTCCGTTTAATGTCGGCATCTGGGAGGGCACTGACGGCAGTTCGGTGATCGCGGCGCTAAACCCGCTGACCTACGGAAGCCAAGTAACATACGACCTCAGCAAAACGCCGCCTCCTCCTCCACCGCCAGATCCCAATCAGAGCGACCAACAGAACGCATTCCGAACCAGGCCGCGAGAAGATTGGGTGAAGCGTATCGAGATCAACGGTGATCTGAGTGGCATCAAGGCTGATTATCACTATGTCGGCACGGGTGACATTGGCGGCGCGCCGACTGAGTCATCCGTAAAGCTAATGGAAGCCATTGTGACCAAGGGGAAAGCCTCGCTTCCGGAACCGTCATCATCACCAGCCGAGTGGGAATCCGAGGAGGAGCCCGGGGAAGCGCTCACGAGTCCGGTGCAAGTGGGCGATGGCCCGATTCAGGTTGTCTGGTCGAAAGCTGATCAGATGTTCAATGACCTCCTGAAGTGCTGCAACACCGATCGCATGCCACGTTACAAAGGCGATCTTGAGCTGATCAATCACTCGGCCGGATCCATCACCTCCGAAGCGTATCAGAAGCGCTGGATTCGCAAGAACGAATTGCTGGCTGACGCCGCGGAGAAGGCGTCACTCGCGGCTGCCTGGCTGGGTGGACAGTCCTATCCGCTGGAGCGCTTGAATGCGGCATGGACCCTAGTGATGGGCGGGCAATTTCACGATCTTCTCCCGGGCACCGCTACCCCGAAGGCTTTTGAATTCGCGTGGAATGACGACATCATCGCAATGAATCAGTTCGCCAGCATCCTTAGCAGCGCTACTGACACTGTCGCCTCCGCGATGAATACTCAAACTCAGGGTACTCCGATTGTTGTGTACAACCCGCTGAACGTTGAGCGCGAAGATATCGTCGAAGCGCACCTTCAGTTTCCCAACGGAATTCCTAGCTCCGTTCGAGTAACCGGACCCGAAGGTAACGAAGTACCCGCGCAAGTCTCCGGCGAAGACAACCAGACGGCAAAGGTTCTTTTCCTGGCCCATGTGCCTTCGGTGGGCTACGCCGTATTTGATGTGCAGCCAACCGAGGCTCAAGCTTCGACTCCGGAGTTGAAGGCTTCTGACTCCTCCCTCGAGAACGCGCGCTATCTGGTAACCCTCGATCAGAACGGAGACGTCTCCAGTATTCTCGACAAGAAGATCAATCGCGAACTGCTGTCCGCGCCGATTCGTTTGGCCATCTCCACGGATAATCCGAAGAACTGGCCCGCCTGGAATATGGACTTCGCTGACGAGCAGCGTGCGCCGAAAGCTTACGTGACTGGACCAGCAAAGGTAACCGTGGTCGAGAGTGGTCCAGCCCGCGTGGCGGTTCGGGTGGAGCGCGAAACGGAAGGCTCCAACTTTGTCCAGACCGTTCGCTTGTCGGCAGGGGATGCAGGTAATCGCATCGAGTTTGCCAACCAGATCCATTGGAAAACCAAAGGTGTCAACCTCAAGGCCACATTTCCACTCAGCGCAAGCAACCGGATGGCGACCTATAACTGGGACGTCGGCACGGTTCAGCGTCCGAATGAAGAGGAACGTCAATTTGAAGTTGCTTCGCACCAGTGGGTCGACCTGACAGATCAGAGTGGTAGTTATGGCGCCACTATTCTGACGGATTGTAAGAACGCCTCCGACAAACCAAATGACAACACTGTGCGTTTGACTCTTATCAGAACTCCCGGAACTCGCGGGGGCTATGAAGACCAGGGAAGTCAGGATTTAGGCCACCATGACATTCTGTTCGGACTCGCCGGGCACAGCGGCGATTGGCGTCAGGGACAGACGGATTGGCAGGCCTATCGCCTAAACGATCCCCTGGTCGCCTTCGAGAGCACGAAGCACCCTGGATCGCTGGGCAAAGCATTCTCCCTGGTTAAGACAGATAACAACCGCATACGCTTGCTTGCCCTCAAGAGAGCCGAACTGAGCGACGAGGTGATCGTGCGAGTCGTCGAGATCGATGGTAAACCCGCGAGTGATGTTCACATCGCTTTCCCTTCCCCAATTCTCGCATCCCGGGAAGTAACCGGGCAGGAACAGCCGTCCGGCCCCGCAAGGATTCAGGGCGGCCAGTTGGTTGCCTCATTCAGCGCATATCAGCCGCGTAGCTTCGCAATAAAGCTTGGCGAGTCGCCGACCCGGGTGGACGTGCCACGGTTCGCGACAGTAAAGATCCCCTACGATGTTTCCGTCGCCAGCCTCGACAACAGACCCGCGAGCGGTTGCTTTGACTGCTCATTCGATCGCCCAACCGCGCCGCAAGGTAATGCTCTGCCTGGCGAGATGTTGCCTGGCAAAATCAATTACGCTGCGGTCAGCTTCAGCCTTGCATCGGCGACTACCGGCAAACCCAACGCTGTGACCGCTGCCGGTCAGACGATCCGCTTGCCCGCGGGTAAATTCAACCGGCTGTACCTGCTGGCTGCCGCCAACGGTGATCAGAACGCCGAATTTAAAGTTGGAGACAAGTCAGTTAATTTGAAAATCCAAGATTGGACCGGTTTTGTCGGTCAATGGGACGACCGAATCTGGAAGACCACCGTGGAGCCAATCCCACAAAACCTCTCATCAGCGGCCGGCAGCCCTCAGGTTCGCGTAAATGAATACGGTGAGTTGATCGGCATCCGTCCCGGCTTCATCAAGCGCGCAGACATCGGATGGTTTGCTTCGCATCGTCATGATGCCGCCGGTAGCAATGAGCCCTATGCCTATTCTTACTTGTTTGTGTATGCGATCGATGTGCCCTCGGATGCGTCGACCTTGACGTTCCCTAAAAACCAGAACATCCGAGTCCTAGCGGTAACAGCGGCGAACCAGAATGCCAAAACGTGGCCAGTCCAGCCTCTGTACGATGTGTTGGATTTCGGCGGGAGCCGAAAACCTGAATGAGTCAAATTGGCGATTCTGTAACAGCGATTTGACTAGTTGCTGTGCTCTCAGCGATTAAAGAGCGCCGACTGCATCCGCGCTCGTCTATGGCGCTCCTTTGAGGATCATCTCCAGTCAAGCAACGCCGCGACGGTGTACAATCCCGCCTGCTCGCGATTCCTAGAAGAATACGCGCCGGGCATCAGTTTCCGATGAGGTCGCCATGAAATCTCTGCTGACCACTTCCCTATTCTTCTTTTTCATTTCGAGTCCTTCCACGATTGCCCAGTCGTCGGGACCGGATACTCGTGAAATCTCCGATCCCAAGGGGCTCACCTCCGCTGCCAACCCCAGTGCGCGTCCCATTCCGATTGATGATCTCTATTTCACGCGCTCGGTTTCGAGCGCCTCCTGGTCTCCGAACGGCAAAGAGATTGCATTCACCACCGACATTTCCGGCCGCTCGAATTTGTGGAAAGTGAACGCCGACGGCGGATGGCCGATTCAACTGGCGCAGTCCGACGAAAGGCAATATGGCGAGGCGTGGTCGCCAGACGGCAAGTGGATCGTCTATCAGCAGGACACTGCTGGAGATGAGCTTTGGGACCTGTTCGCCATCCCGAGCGACGGTGGAGAAGTGATCAACCTAACCCATACTCCAGAGATACGCGAAGAAAGCCCACTCTGGTCACCCAATGGGAAGACCATCGCTTTGAACGTCAAGCCCAAGGAAGCGACCGTATACAACATAGCCCTGATGGATTGGGAATCTCGAAAGGTGACGCCACTCACCCGGGAAAAAACCGCGAACCACCTGTGGCAGTCGGTAGCCTGGAGCTCGGACGGAAAAACCCTGTACGCCAACCGTCTTGAAGTGAGCTTCGCCGATGCCGACATCTACGCAATTGACACAGCGAGCGGAAAAACCACGAATCTCACTGAGCACCAGGGCCAGGTTCTAAACCGGGCCTCTTCGTTGGCCAGGGATGGCAAGACGCTCCTCATCACATCCAACGAAAAGCGCGGTTACCAGAACGTGGCCCTGCTGGATATCGCTACGAAGAAACTGACCTGGCTCACGCAGACGAAATGGGAGGCCAGTTCGGGCGATTTCTCCCCCGACGGCGAGCGCTTCACCTACTCCATCAACGCCGACGGTCGCTCGGACCTATACCTGGGAGATGTCGCCACGACCAAGTCAGAAAAGATCCTCATCGCTGGAGGTCTGAACAGCTTTGCCGCATCCCCGACCTCCTTTTCCACCTCGGGCGACCGCCTGCTGCTTTCGCATGAGAGTTCAGTCGAGCCCGGAGACTTCTGGGTCTATGACTGGGCAAAGCAAAACTCACGACAGCTCACGTATTCCGCCATTGCGAGTTTGAACTCAGCACCCCGGCCTCCATCGCAGATCGTAAGCTACAAGTCGTTCGACGGCAAAATTATCAGCGCCCTGATGTGGATTCCCTTCAATCTGAAGCGCGACGGTTCCAACCCCGCTCTCGTCCTGCCTCATGGTGGCCCCACCGGGCAGTCCGAGGACTACTGGAGCCCGCGCATCGCAGCCTTCGTGTCCCGCGGATACGTCTGCATCGCTCCCAACGTTCGCGGCTCGACCGGGTACGGCATCGAGTTTCAAAAGGCCAACTTCAAGGACTTGGGCGGCGGAGATCTGCAGGACGAAGTTTTCGCGGCGAAGTTCCTGGAAGCCACGGGCTACGTGAATCCGAAGAAGATCGGGATTACCGGTGGCTCCTACGGTGGCTTCATGACCCTGATGGCAATCGGTAGGACTCCGGACGTGTGGGCTGCAGGCGTGGAACTCTTCGGCATCATCAATTGGATGACCATGCTGCAACACGAGGACCCGATGCTGCAGGAATACGAAAAGAGCTTGCTTGGCGATCCAGTGAGAGATCGCGCTGCCTACGACGCCGCTTCTCCCATCACCTACATCCACAGCGTGAAGGCGCCCTTGCTGGTCCTACAAGGGAACAACGATCCGCGCGTTCCCCGGGAAGAGGCGGAGCAAGTTGTCGAGTTGCTGAAGAAAGACGGGAAGACAGTGGACGCGCACTACTACCCCAACGAAGGCCACGGCTTCGAAAAACGCGAGAACCAGATCGACTCGATCCGACGCTCCGTCGATTGGTTCGACAAATACCTCAAAAACGGCAACTGATTCGCAGACGATTGGAGGATGGGCATGAATAACCGACAACCCGGCGAGGACAGTCTTGCGCGGCGCGTCGAAGCAGACTGAGCAGTGACGCGAGTCCTGCCCATGCTAAGAGGCGACCTCCGGGGACATAGCAGTGCGAAACATTCGGCGGGACTGGTGGACGAGCCGCGCCAGCACGTCTACGAGGCTGCCATACGCACGCCGTTGGGTGCGGCTGAACTATGAAGGTCCAGCGCAGATGTACGTGAAATTGGCGTGGCTGCAACCGCCCACGCGCCGCCACCGCCGCTCCTTGGACAGCATTCCCCGCGCTGAGGCTTATGAGTCGGAGAGGTTGGGCTGCTGGGAAAGACACCTGGCAGGGTTCTCGGTGGGATTCTGGAGGACGTCTTCGAGGGTCGCAGGATCCAGTTCGAGCCAAGCCAGAGCGTCGGCCAAGGAGCGAAACACCTCGAATCGGGCAGTGTTCAAAATAAGCTGGTACATTCGACTCATGCCGAACGACAGATCATTGGGAGCGAAGACGGCGCGCTTTCCTTCGTTGGAGAAAGGATCATCGGCGTGCTTGAGCTGGTAAAGATCCCGAAAATGGAGGTCCAGCTTGACGACGTGGGAGAGATCGATGAGTTGGCGAAAGCCGGGACGAAACTCTGCATGATTGCGTAGGCTAGCCCCGGCAGATTTTAATTCCTGGACGGTGAGCTCTCCGTAGCAAGTGGAGATCACCAGGCGATAAGGCGCACACACCAGGCTGGTCGCAGGCATCTTGTTCTCTGGCTCCGGACCAGTTTCAGTGTACAGGGATTGGGGGAAGGTTGGACAAAAGCAGGAAATCCTGTTACGGAAAGCGAAAACACAAGGTCTCAGGCCGCAAACCTCAGGTCAAGAGTCGCTGGGCGCAGGGTTGTGCGAGTCTACTCAGGTCAGGCAAAATGGGAAACCTCATTTAGTCCCCTTAACGGAGAGGCTGTCATGTATTGCGTTCGTTTCGGAGTGGTTGCGCTAGTGGGATCTGTCTGCATCCTGCTCTTCGCGGTAAACGTGCTCGCTGGCGAGGGCGGAGCGGCACCGGGAATCACGTATCCACACGCGAAAGCGGTCGACCAGATCGATGACTACCACGGGACCAAAGTCGCGGACCCTTATCGCTGGCTCGAGGATACCGACTCTGCTGACACGCGCGCGTGGGTGGAATCGGAAAACAAGGTGACATTCGGGTACCTCGAACAGATTCCCTACCGGACGGCGATTCACGACCGCCTGACCAAACTGTGGAACTTTGAGCGCTACCGAGTTCCCCAAAAACAGGGAGGCCGGTACTTCTACGAGCACAACAATGGTTTACAGAATCAGAACGTCCTCTACGTAGCGGAGTCGCTGAACGCCGAACCTAGAGTGCTGCTCGATCCGAACACCCTTTCTTCGGACGGGACGGTGGCCCTCGTGGGGCACGCGGTGTCAGAGGACGGGAAATTGCTGGCCTACGGCACTGCAGCGTCCGGCTCCGACTGGATGGAATGGCATGTACGCGAGGTGGACACCGGCAAGGACCTGAGCGATCTGGTGAAGTGGGTGAAGTTCTCGGGAGCGTCTTGGACAAAGGACGGGAAGGGGTTCTTCTATAGCCGCTACGACGAGCCCAAGCAAGGCACCATGCTGCGCGACACCAACTACTTTCAGAAGCTCTATTACCACCGCGTGGGAACCGCGCAGTCGGAAGACAAATTGGTGTACGAACGGCCGGACAACAAAGAACTGGGATTTTCGGGGGATGTTACCGACGACGGCCACTACCTGATTATCTCGGTGTGGCAAGGAACCTCCCCGAAGAACCGGTTGTATTACAAGGACCTGACCAGAACGGACGCCGAAGTGGTGAAGCTGCTCGATGACTTCGACGCGCAATATCAGTTCGTCGACAACGATGGACCCGTCTTCTGGCTGAAGACCGATCTGGACGCACCACGAAGCCGGCTGATTGCCGTCGACACGCTCCACCCCGAGCGCGATCGTTGGAAGACGATCGTGCCGCAAGCAACGGAAACGCTGACTTCGGCCAGCGTGGTGAACGATTCGTTCCTGCTGGGTTACTTGAAGGATGCACAGACGGAGGTGCGGATTCATGACCTGGAGGGCAAGTTCCTGCGGAGTGTCGACCTGCCGGGAATCGGTACAGCGGAAGGTTTCTCGGGCAAACGCAACGAGAAGGAGACGTTTTACGGGTTCACGAGTTTTATCGTTCCGACGACTATTTATCGCTATGACCTGGGGGCAGGTAAGAGTGAAGTGTTTCGTCAGCCCAAGGTGGATTTTGATTTCCGTCGGTACGAGACCAAGCAGGTGTTCTACACGAGCAAGGATGGTACGCGGGTACCGATGTTTCTAACCTACAGGAAAGGACTGAAGCTCGATGGAAACAACCCCGTGCTGCTCTACGCCTACGGCGGATTCAACATCTCGCTAACGCCAGCGTTCTCGGTGGCTAACGCGGTGTGG
>Ga0210408_10000320_pt1 | contig 66508 bp, 49 predicted proteins | sample IncBWH4MmetaG_FD_155471 | JGI IMG/M metagenome (GOLD analysis project Ga0210408, IMG submission 155471) | Forest soil microbial communities from Barre Woods Harvard Forest LTER site, Petersham, Massachusetts, United States - Inc-BW-H-4-M | ecosystem: Environmental > Terrestrial > Soil >... | reverse complement strand
CATGGGATTGAGTTTTCCGGTTGAGGTGGCGAGGGTGACGGTCAACGCGGAGGGGTCGGGGAAGTCGAAATCATCTTTCGCGAGACGGTGGACGCGAATTTTGGTGGTACCGAGGCCGTAGCCGAATATTTTTTTGGTGACGGGCTCGACGGTCAATTTTCCCAATTCGCGCGCGCATTCGATGGTCAGCGGTTTGTCTGGAATATGCGGGTTGTGGGCGGTGACGGAGGCGTCGGGGCGAGCGTTTTGGCAGGTCAGGGTAACGCGCTCATAAGGCGGCCCGGCGCGGGTGATGGTGACGTTGGGTCGATCCACGGAGGCGTTGCGGGTGAGGAGTTCGAAGGCGACCGGGCCGGGGAGCGCGGTGATGTGAGAGGCAGGGTCGAAGTCCAGGCCGATATCGAGGGCGGTGGCGTAGGCCCGCTTTTGAGCATCCCAGCGCAAGGGGCTCTCCGAGGCCACCAGGAACAGCTCGCCGACATTGAGAGTGAGATCATTATTAGCGCCCTCGCGCGCGATCCCGATCCGTGAGGGAAGAGTTATCCGGCCCTTGGTTAAACGCGCGGCATTGGTTGAGCCCGGCTGGTCTGAGGAGATGATGTGGAGCTGGTTTTGATTGAAACTCACCGGCGGCCGCGCAGCCCGGGGATCGAACTGGTTGGTGGTGACGAGGTGGCGGGAAGGGTCCAGAGAGTAAACCGTAAGGGGCCTGGTGCCGTTGCCGGGCAAACGCAGCATCGCGTCGCGGCTGAGCATAAGATTGCGAGCGGCGATTGCCGAGCGGTTAGTAAGAGCATGGGTGGCCGGCTGAGCGCGGAGCGGGGCCCCGGGGTTCGACAGCATCGTCGCGAGAGCAAGGAGGTGGATTAGCCCGGAGGGCAGGCGGGCGGCCCGGCGTGGCACCACAGGGTACGAACGCGCGTGTTTGAGGGGGGCGCGTCCTGGTACTCCCACCAAAGTTGTGAAGGCGGGCTTCCGGCCTGCCTGTGATGCGGCATTCCTGCGGCCACATTCTGAACGTAAAAGACGCAAGGATGCGTCTGCACTGGCAGGCTGGAAGCCCGCCTCCACGCCAAGATGCGCCCTTTTCAGTGGCCCCGGCGGCTGATTCGGGTTCGGTGTCATCGTGGCTTGCTTCTTGGCCCGTTCAGACCGGCATATGGGTTGCCAGGTCGATAGTGGTTTGCTCACGGACCTGGGAGAGAGCGGCGTTGACGGCGGTAAAAACGAGCGTGAGCCGCGCTGGTGACGCCGTGACGGTAAGGTAGCCGTATTCCTTGAAGGCGCTGGCATACAACACGTCACCGGTGGCGTTGCGGACGCCGGTGGGGGCCGGGATTTGCTGCACGCCGATGCCGCCGGTTCCGGCGATGAGGTAGGGGATAGTCCAGGTGGCGGCTTTCAGCTTTTGGGTGCGCATGTAGCGCTGGGCGCTATGGGTGTGGCCGGCCAGCACAGCATCGGGAAGGATGCCGGCGGCGGCACAACAGTCATCGATGTCCTGAAGCATCTGGGGGCTGCCGGGGTGGCCGGTGCCGGTCTGCTGAAGGCCGCGGGCATAGGGCGGGTGGTGGACGGCAATGACGAGGGCTTTGCGGTTGGCGGCGGTGCGAGCCTGGGCAATGGCGGTGAGGCGCGTTTGGAGCCATTGCTTTTGAGTCGTGCCCACGACGGGATTGTTGATGATGCCCAGGTCTTCGGCGGCATTGGAGTAAAGGCCGATGAGGTCGAGGAAGGGTGCCTGGAGGTGCCAATAGGGTCCGGGCTGAGTGGGCATGAGCAGGCCGAACTGGCCGGCCATGGGGGGCTGGGCGGCGGTTGGGGCGCAAAAGTTTGTCCTGAATGCCGCGAGCGTGGCCGGGTCGGTGCTGGGAAAGACCTCGCCATCGTGATTCCCGGGGACGGCGAAAATGAGGCGGTCGTAATGGTCATAGATCCGGTAAAACCGATCCGCATAATTGGCATCCTTATTGGGTCCGTAGAGCACGTCGCCCAGGTGGACCATGAAGCTGGGACCCAGCTCGTGGTTCACGTTATTGATATCGCGAGCCATGGCGGCGGCGACGTTCTCCTGCTCGATGGTACCCACGCCGGTATCACCGACAGCGTGGAAGATGAGCTGGCCGCTGGCCACGACGCGCTGGATAGCCGGGGCACCAAAGAAGGTCAGGAGGTCCATGGTGCCATCGCCGGCCGAAGGGTTGAAGGGAATGCCCTCGTGGTTGTAATCCGTAATTGATGGACGGGAAGGCAGGCGCGTTCTAACTGAGGGGAAGCGAAGGGTCGCCCTCGAGGTGGGCCCGGGTAATAGTGACGGTGGAGGTTTTGCTGCGGGTGGTTTTGCGGCAGGCATAGTTCCTCGGTGGTTGATTGGGTTTAATGCATTAGGGTGGCAGGTGGTGGTTAGTCAGGTTGTGTCATCGGTTAAGACGCAAACGACGAGGCGGAGGCGCCGCCAGGACCGGCGGGTTTGTGTCCGTGGACAGCCGGGGAGTGGGGCTGGGCGATGGGGCCTTCGGGCCCGTGGACGGCGTTGGAGTATTGGAACTGGACTGGGACCTTGCCCGCGCCAGTGACGAGCGAGATTTCCTGGAAGACCTGGGACAGCGGATTGGCCTCGAAGACGGGAAAGTCACCGCATTCTTCGCCCTGGCGAGAGGTCCAGCCGAGGAACTTTGTCGCGTTGGGATTGTTGCCCGCGGCGATGGCGTCGGAGATGTCCGAGTCGGTCCTGGCTTCATTGAGTTCGTGATAGAAGGTGGCGACGACATTTTTCCAGGGTTGGGGGAAAGCCAGGATGCCGTTGGTGGAACCGTCGGCGAGCTTTTCGGAGAAGGCGCCGACGGCGTAGTAGATGGTATCCTGGCCGCCACCGGCTTTGGTGATGTGAACGGAGCCGTGATAGCCGCCCAAGCCGTTGAGCGAGTCGTCTTCGTCGTGAGGAATGGCAGGACGGCGGCGAGCCGTGGCGGTGGGGCGGGCGCCAGCGGGGCCGGCGGGAGTGGTGTCGGTGTTGAGGACCGTGCCGCTGGGCAGCATGAAATTGAAGACGGTGGAAGTGAGGTCGAGTGCGGCGAGCTTATTTTGGGCGTAAAGGCCGCGGACGAGATTCTCGACATCGGTTTGAGAAACGACGGCCGGGGGCGGGCCGGCGAGTATTTCCGAAGGCAAGGCGGTGGAGGTGATTTTGCCCGGGAAGTACTGGACCATGACATTGTTGAGGTCCTGATCGGACATGGCGGCGGCGAGGGCCTGGTCGATGGATTGGATGTCGCTGACCTGCCAGGCTTGAGCGCCGCCGACGTAGAAGTTTTTGAACAGCAGACTGGAGATGGTTTTGCCGCCGTGAAAAACGAGGTCGTGGGCGGGGGCAGGGCGGACGCCGGGGGCAATCACTTCGGGTTGCGCAGGCTGACCGGGGAGTCCGGCGAGGGCGCGGAAAGCTTTTTCGGCCGAAGAACCCGGGGCGACATGAACGTTCATGGGGCGGACATTAGCGGATGCAGTTTTTGCCATAAGTTTATTTCTTTGGTTGATGTTTTTTTGGTTTGTTTGAACCCCTTCGCCTGCAGGCGATGGTTTCAGGGTCTCACAATGGACATAGCCAGGTTTTTTTTCACAGGGGTTCCTGTTCTCATCTTACCCAACTACCGGTTTGGAGGCAACGGGGAGTGATTGTCTAAAAGCGACGGGATTGTCTAAAAGCGACAGGGTTTGGGAAGAGATGTGACGAGACATGGGTGAGTTGAAAGTGGCGGTCGGGGACGGACGCGCCCCCACCCTGGCCGGGCGGCAAGCCGGGTTGGGTTGAGAGTTGAAAAGCGAGAGCGCGTGGGGGGTTCGGTAATAAGTGGAGAAGCTGCCGGGAGCGGCGCCGAAGAAGCGTTTGAACTCGTGGCAAAGGTGGGAATCATTGCCGAAGCCCAATTCGGTGACAACGGCCCGGTTGGACCAGCCCTGAGCGAGCAATTCCCGGGCGAGGTCGCATTTGAGCCGGCGGAGCCAGCGCAGGGGCGTTTGGTTAAAGCGCGCGGAGAAGAACCGTTCGAGTTCGCGGAGGGAGACGAGGCAAAGGTCGGCCAGCACTGCGGGCCGAAAGCCGGCGTCCCTGGCCAGGGAATCCCAATCCCGGATTCTGGAAAGGTGGTGGTGCATAAGAGGTTTCTCGCACGTTATGGCTCGTCCAGGCAGTGCCGCACGGTCTCGAGGAGCAGGTTCGACGGATAAGGTTTTTGCAGGAAGCAGCTCTTGCTGCGCCGGATAAACTCGGTGTCCCTGCCCGCCACGTCCGGGGTGTAGCCACTGATAAAGAGGACCTTCAGGCCGGGCTTTTCGGCCAGCAAGCGTTCGGCCAGTTCGCGGCCGGTGATACCGTCGGGCATGACCATGTCGGTCACCAGCAGGCGGATTTCGGCGGGGTGCCGGCGCCAGAGTTCGAGGGCCTGCACGCCGTTAGCGGCTTCCCAAACACGGTAGCCCGAGGTTTCGAGCACCCGGCGGGTCAGCGACCGGACGGCAAGGTCGTCTTCCACCAACAGGATGGTTTCGGCGCCGCCACGCGGGGCCGGTTCAGCGCCGGGTGACGCGGGCGTGGCAAGGGGCGGCGGAATGGCCGGCAGGAATATTTCGAAGGTGGTGCCTTGGCCGACGCGGCTGGAGACCTCGAGCCAGCCCTGGTGTTGTTTGACGATGCCATAAACGGTGGCCAGTCCGAGGCCCGTGCCCTTACCCGGCTCCTTGGTGGTGAAGAAAGGTTCGAAGATGTGCGGCAAGTGCTCCGGAAGGATGCCCGTCCCGGCATCGGCCACGCTCAGGCAAACGAATTCGCCGGCGCGAGCCTCAGGATGCGCACGGGCGTAGGTTTCTTCGACGGTGGTTTTCCGGGTGGTGACGAGGAGTTGTCCGCCGGAAGGCATGGCGTCGCGGGCGTTGACGACGAGGTTGACGAGGACCTGCTCCATCATGCCGGCGTCGGCCTGGACGAAGGCTTCGCCCGCGCCATAAACGAATTGAAGCTTGATGTTCTCGCTGATGAGGCGCCGCAGCATCCCGGTCAGATTCGCGATCACGCCGTTGAGATCGAGGGGCCGGGAGAGCATGGATTGTTTGCGGCTGAAGGCGAGCAACTGGCGGGTGAGATTGGCGGCGCGTTCGGCGGCGGCGGTGATTTGGTTAAGGCACTCGCGGGGTTCGTCGGCGAGGTGGAGGGCACTCATCAGCACCAGTTCAGCGTTGCCGCGGATAACGACCAGGAGGTTGTTGAAGTCATGGGCGACACCGCCGGCGAGCTGGCCGATGGCTTCCATTTTTTGCGCCTGGCGCAGTTGCGATTCGAGTTCTTTGCGGGCGGTAATGTCCTGTTTGACGGCAATGAAGTGGGAGATGTCCCCGGAGTGATCGCGGACCGGGGTAATGGTACAGTCTTCGGTGTAAAGGGAGCCGTCTTTGCGGCGGTTGACGAGCTCGGCACACCAGACCCGACCGGCCATGATTGTCTCCCATAGATCCTGGTAAAAGGCCTGGCCGTGCCGGCCCGACTTCAGCAAGTTTGTGCTTTGACCCACGATTTCCTGGGTCGAGTAACCGGTCAAGCGCGTGAAGGCCGGGTTGGCCCAGGTGACCGTGCCTGCGCGATCGGTAATGACCATGGCGTTGGCGGCCGATTCCAGGGCGGCGCTTTGCAAGCGCAAGCTCGCTTCGACGCGTTTGCGGTGCGCCCGCTCCCGGGCTTCCTGCAAGGCGCGGCGGACGGCCGGGACAAGGCGGTCCGGCCACTGTTTGAGCACGTAATCGGTGGCGCCGCGCTTGAGACCTTCGATTGCCGCCTGCTCGCCGAGCATTCCTGAGACCAGCAGGAACGGGGTGTCAGGGTGTTTCTCCCGCGCTGCCTGCAAGGCCTGAATGCCAGTGCAGGTGGGCAGGGAGTAGTCCGCGAGAATGATGTCAAACTCGTTCTTCTCCAGAGCGGCGAGGAAATCGGCGTAGTTCCCCACCAGAGTCATCTCGAGCTGCAATCCCGCCTGCTGCAACATCCCCTTGACCAAATCGGAATAATCCGGCTCGTCCTCCAAATGCAGAATGCGCAGGGGCCTGTCGATGGGAGCGGGGTTTTCCGCTTCCAGGAGCAGGCGCTTTCCAAGGTCGCGTTGACCCTCACCCTGACCCTTTCCACCGGGGGGAGGAAACGGCGTTTGGAGCGGAATGTTTTGCATAGCCGGAGAGGCGGCGAATCAAGCCGCCAGGGTTTTTGCAATGTCGATGGCCTGGTCAACGGCGGTGAGGAATTTGGTGGTGGAGGAGACGAAATCAACAAGGTTGCCGAAGGAGGCCAGGGATTGGGCGAGCGAATCGTTGGCCTTTTTGATGCCGGCGAGGGTTTGGTCCAATTGGGCGGAGGATTGGCGAAAGAGAAGGTTCTGGACGAGGTCGATGCGGTGGAGGACTTCCTGCATTTCCATGAGGATGGCCTTGGCTTTGGCGGGGTCGGTCTGAGCATCGAGGAGGTTGGCCAGGGCGTTGTGCTGGGCGAGGAGCAGGTCGTGGATTTGCTGCAAGGTTTGGTTCATGGCTGATGCAGGATGGTGGATGGTGGATGATGGATGATGGATAGAGGATAGTCGGCGCTAATGGGCGATTTTTTGGAAGCGATTGGACAGGTCGTAGGTGTGCTGGACTTCCTGTTCGACAGCGGAGATGGCGGTAGCCAGGCTGGCATTGCGGCCATTGGCGAGGGCGTGGTGGGCGTCGGCGAGGGCGAGGAAGGAACGCTGCAACGAAGCAAGGGCGAGGTCCTGGGTGACCTCGCTGGCCAGGAGCGTGGAATATTGAGCGGCAAGGCTGCGGCGCTCTTCGGGTTTGGTCGTACTTAGAAAGGCCACCTTGAGTTTTGCCTTGTTTTGTTCCCAGTGGGCATGGACGGTGCCGCGCAGGGCGGTGTTCTGGTTGTCGCCGATGGCGTAGGCCATGTTGGTGAAAATCTGCCGGATGACGGGGTCGCTTCGGAGCAGAATGACCCGGGCATCGTGCTGGGCTTTGGCGCGCAGGAGGAGGGAGCTGAGTTCAGTAAAAGCGGCGGCCAGTGAAGGCGAGAGAGCCGGCTCGCTGGCAATGAGTTTCTGGGATTTGAGTTCGTCGCCGGTTTGTTTGACCTGGGCAGCGAGGTTGGCGACGGCGTCTTCGTAGTCTTTGGCGAGGTTGGGTGAGGTGAGGAGGACGAGGTTTTGGCTGTATTTTTGCAAGCCGCCAAACGCAGCGTCCCAGGTGGCGACGGAATCGGGCGGGAGGACGGGGAGAAAGTTGCTGTCAGTGAGGGTGGCCTGGGCGGCGGCGTAGTCGATGATGGACTGGCTGGTGAGGTCGGTGACGGCCTGGAAGGCGAGGGTGGTTTGGTTTCTGGCGGCGGTGACGCCGGAGGAGAAGGTTTCGACGTTGGATGGAGGGAGGGAGGCGCAGCCGGCGGCGAGGAGGAGAAACAACCACGAATAGACTCGAATAGACACGAAGGCGGGAAGGAGGCACGCGGAGCGGTTTCGTGCACAACGTATGGAAAAAAAGGGGTGGCAAATTGATGTCGCGGGGAGGTTCATAGGCTGATCTTGGCCAAGGATAGCATTGGCATATGGTGATTTGGCAAGCGCCGCCCACCGCTGCCCTCTCCCCTTCCGAAGGGGAGAGGGAGACTCCCTGGCAGTCTTTTTGCGAGACGAAAGTGTGGGCGGTTCACGGCAGTTTTTTGATTTGGAGGTTTCGGAATTGGACGCGGGACGCGCCGTGATGGGCCTGGAGGGCGATGTAACCGGAACCGAGGCGGTTACTCAGATAGGTGTTCACAAACAGGCCGTTGAGGGCCACTTTGATCTGCGAACCGTTGGCTTCGATGAAGAAGGTGTTCCAAGCGCCGATGGGGTTGGAGGGGAAGGACGTGGGCGCGGAGAGTTTGCAGATGGCGCCGGTTTGCTGGTTGGCGTTGCCGGCGGTGTTCGTGGCGGAGTCGAACCCGCGCTCGTCGATTTGGATTTCCAGGCCCTGGTTATCGGCGGCGGCGAGCGGAGATGGGACGGTGGGCGCGGGCAGACGGATGTAGATGCCGGAATTGTCGTCGAGGCGGGCGACGCGCCAGTCGATGCGGAGAATGAAGTTGGCGAAGGTCTCCTTCATGTACCAATAGAGTCCGTAAGAGAATTTGGGGTGAGAGCCGGTGGTTTCAAGGACCTGGCCGTAATGGCGGACCACGGCGATGGGGCCGGGCGGTTGGACCATTTGCCAGTCTTTCGGGTCGAGGGAAAGGGGAGAGAAGCCCGGGGCGGGCGTTGGCGTGGCGGCCTGGATGATCGCCAGGGAGGTGCGGCGGGCCAGGGGAAGGGCGGTCAGGGAGGGATTGGCCGGGCCGAGGGCCGCTTCGAGGGTGCCGTTAGCGATGACGACGGCGCAAGCGGGCGCGATGGGCAGGGTCTGGCGTTGGCCATCAACGACCAGGTCAATGCTCGCGACGGTGTTTCCCTGCAAGTTCAGGCGCAGGACCCGAACGCGGGGGACGAGGAAGATACGACGGCTGACGTCGCCGTAACCGGTGTTGACGCCGATATCGTTGTGGATGGCGTCGGTGAGAAACGGGCCGCTGCTGAATTTGTCGAAGGCGAACAAGCCGGTGGCGGGCGGGGAGCCCAGACCAGACAGAGGCGCGGCCTTGACGGCGGTGATGGAGGGGGTGGCGGGCTGCGCGGCGGGGAACACCGCCGGGAGATTCCGGACGCCGGAGGGGAGCGGAAAGGCGCCGGCGTCCAGGACGAGGATGCGCAGGGCAAGGCTGGAGCCAAAGCGGTAGAGCCTCTCCGCGCAGTATCCGCCGAACAGGCCGGCGCCGATGATGACGGCATCGAAGGGGTAACCGCCGTTGGTTTGGGCGGCGCTCACCTGGGCCCAGCTATTGCAGACGTAGCGGTCCATGATGTCATGGCTGAACGCGGTCTGCTGGATGTCATGGCTGAAGGTGGTCCGCTGGATGACGTCGCGTGCGGGCAATGGGCGGGGGAGTAGTTGCTGGAGAGACATAAGACGACCGTCTTCAAATATTATCGAAGTGGCTGAAGAGTTCGGGGAATTTGGCCTGGGCAGCGGCGGGCGCATCGGCTTTGGCCTTGGCAGCAGCGGCGGCGAAGGCCTGGGGCATGGCGTCGTTCGGGGCTGGCGTCGTGCCGGGCAAAAAGCCGGCGTTCACCGGCGGCGGGGGGAAATCGGCGTCGTCCCCGCGCGGGGCATCGAGTTCGAGAGCATCCCAGATATTGCCGACGGGCCGGGCATCCACGGCGGGAGAGTAGCTGCCGTTGCCGAAGCGTTTCGCGATGCATTTGAGGACCGAAGTGTGGTCGAGGTTGCCGTGATAGACCGCGCCCGGTTTGACGAAAGGCGAAATGATATAGGCCGGGATGCGCGGGCCGGTGGTTTGGAACGGGCCGTATTTGTAATTGGCTCCATTGGGCGGGGCGGTGGGGATGGGCAGCGGCTTGACGTGGTCGAAGAAGCCGCCGTTTTCATCGTAGTTGACGATCAGGAGGGTTTTCTGCCACTGCGCCCAACTGGTGATGAGGTCGGAATAGACGCGACTGAGGAAGTGCGGGGGGGGGGTGACGGGGGACGGGGCGTGGTCGTCGGAGGCGGTTTCGAAGTGGGGGGCGTCGGTGTAGCGGGGTTCGATGAAGACGACCTGGGGGAGCTTGCCGGAGTTGACGTCATCCTGGAAATCGTCATAGCTGCAGAAGTGGTCATCGGTGAGGACCTTGACGTGCCAATCATCCATCATCATGAAGAAGGGAATGCCCTCATGATAGACGCGCCAGGTGATGTTATTGCGGGTGAGCCAGTCATAAACAAGATCCTGCTTGGGAATGATGGCGCTTTGGTTGCGGTCGTTGAGGGTGTAACCGCTGAAGGCCATCAGGCGATTGGGCTGGGTGCCGGTGGGGATGGGAGTGAACCAATGGTCGCAAATGGCGTAGTTGGTCGCGAAGAAATGCGTCGAAGGCACATCGTCGGCGGTGTAATAGCCCATGACCATGGGTTGGTCGCCCGGGTTGACCTGGCGAACCGAGGCGTAACTGCGGACGAAGCCTTTCATGGAGTAGCTGTAGTCGCCGTCCGGGTCGAGCTGGGTGCCGATGTTCTCCCGCTCGTGCGGGGGATCGTCGGGCAGCTTCTGGCTGGGATTGGCGAGGCGGAAGATGGGGTACGGGGAGCCGTTGTAATCGTTGGTGAATCCCGGAATTTTTTGGAGTCCCTCGACATCTTTGTTGTGAGGGGGCAGGCCCAGATAGCCCATGAGATGGTCGAAGGACCGGTTTTCGAACATGAGGACGATGAGGGTTTGGATTTGGTTGATGTTTTGCATAAAGGTTAAGCTCCCAGGGTTTGCATTAATGTAGCGCCATCGGGGCTGCCGAGGCCAGTGCAGGCGTCCCAACCCGGACCAGCGTTGTATTTGCGCAGGCTGCCATCGATGTCGTTGTTGCCCTCGACGATGTCGTGGAAAACTCCCGGGTTTTTGTAGAGAATAGGGTTCATGAACCCGACGGGAGGTTTGCTCAATTTGGCCAACTGCTGGTTTATCCTGGCTAACAACCCGGCAAACAAAGGGGCAACCGCACTGGTACCGCCAATCACTGTATTCTGGCCGCCCACCCGCACCTGATAACCTGTCTGCGGGTCGGCATCGCCGGCCACATCGGGCACGCCTCGGCCAGGTTTCCCGTTGGGTGAAAGAGGCACCTTAAGGGCCGTCTGGTATGCGGGGGGTGGGAAGCAATTGCTGACGCCACCGCCGCCCGCTCCCCCGGCATTGCCCTCATTCCAAACCGATTCATTGGCGATCCGAGTGCCGGACCCGAGCAGTTTCGTTCCCCCGCAGGCCAGCGCGAACGGGCTGGATGCAGGAAAATCCACATGCGGACTTCCGTCTCGATCGGCCGTGCCCTGATCGGCTGAACCGTTGTCGCCTGCGGCGCAGCAGACCGTGACTCCCAACATGGCCGCATCTTGAAAGGCCTGGTCAAACGCACTGCGAAACTGGTCCGTCCAGGAATCCTCGGAACTGCCCCAGCTTATCGAGATGACTGAAGGCTTGCGCACATCGTCGTGCACCGCCGCATGAATAGCATCGAGGAAGCCCTGGTCGGTGTCCGGCGCAAAATAGACCGCGATGTTGGCCGCGGGCGCGACGGCCCCTGCCACCTCGATGTCGAGCATTACTTCGCCATCCGCGTTTGGGTCCGGGCCGGGAGCATTGCGCCCGCCGCCAACGCCGATAGCGGCCACCGGCGGCAGGGGGAGCTTAAGCTTCTGGAAATAGGTTTGGAGGTCGGCGGCGGCGTAGCCGGTCCCGGTCACGTTTCCGTTTTTATCCATATCGTTAAGTTCGATGAGAGCGATGCACTGGCCCGAGCCGTCCAGGCCGGCAGGGAAATCGTAAAGCGCCGCCACTTCCGGGGGCGTGAAGCTGCCGCCGGTGGCGTTGCGAGGCGAGGCCCTGCCGGTTTTGCGAGCGGCGGGCGCCCGGCGGTAATGCGGCTGCGCGACCGGGCGATTATCGAACCCGAATACACCGAGAACAATTTGATCGAGTTCCTTCGGAAGAGAGAGTGGGCCGGTGCGGCCTCGGAAAGCGCGTGTGCCCAGACGGTAATTCTTCAAATTCGGCCGGAACGCGCTTGTGAGGTCAGCCACCGTTCCCGCGAGGCGCACCGTCCGGCGCTCCAGATGGGTCTGGACGATAGTTAGGTGGTGCGCATGGGCGAAGGCATCGATTTGAGCCACATCCGCCGGGTCGGCGCCGTGGGTGTCACTCAGTTGCTGGCGGCTCAGGTACTGCCTGTCCGCCGGTAATTCGCCGCCGAGTTGCATGGCCCGGTCGGCGTAGGTCGCGGCGGCGCGCGGACGAAGCAGCACCGTAATTTCAAGCTGCTGGTGGGGGTCAACCTTCCCGATGGGTTTCGCGCGCGGGAGCATCTGTTTGTCGCTGCCAGCGAGGATAGTTCGTTGTTTGCTCAAGGCCATAAGGACTCGGTCGTTTTATTGTTTTGTTTCGAGCCCAACTCGACTGCCGCTGGTTCTCTGCGCCCTCGCGTCAGGGGGGCCGTTTCAGCAGGTTAAGTGACAGGCTTCTATCCTTAATTCGTAAGAAAATGAAGAATCTTGCAAAAAATCTGGTGAAAAATTTGGTGATTTGTGTAAGTGCCTCCGTATCAGCAGATAGGAAAAGATAATTTTTCTATCAAATCGAATGGCGAGCCCAAGCATTGATGTGGTTCCAGTGCGGTAAGAGGAGACGACCGTTAGCAGCGGAACGCGCCGTGACCATGGGCTGGGAACATGGCTCCTTGAGACTGGCCGGTGGCAGTGACCGGAAAGGCCTGCGGTCGCGAACGGTCAGTCTAAGGGTTTTAGGTAATGCTTGAGTTCGGCGCAACGCCGGAGCACCACCGGGTCATCCGGCCTTATGTAGGACAGCCGCTCCCAATGAAAGGCCGCCACAGCCCAGTTTGCCTCAAGTTCACTCTCCTCAGCCTCGAACTCGTGCCAGGCTGAGGCGTCTTCCTTCGAAGTCTCGAAACATTCAGGGTATTTGCTCCGGAGTCTTTCCCAGAGATTCTGCAGCGGTTCCGAGGAAGTGGGTCTTAGGCCAAGGGCGGGGTTGATTCTGCCACCGCAAAGGAGATGCGCAAGGCCGACGAGGTCGGCAGCGGGCTTGCTCTCCACCGGCAACTCCCAGACTGAGGCGTCGCCGTTCCTGTCAAAGGTGATCAGGCGCGTGTCAGAGGCCAGAAATCGCGCACATCTCAACGGCTGCAGGTGGCGCAGCGCAGGGGTCAAAGGGTCGCCTGTTTGTGCGCTCCAGACGCGAGCAGTCTGGTCCGAACTGGCCGTTGCGAGCCATTTCCCGTGCGTGCTAAAAATCGACGTCCAAACATGCTCTTGATGGAGAAGACCGGCGGCAACCGGATTGCCAGTTGAAGGGTCCCAGATGCTAGCGGTAAAATCCTCGCTGGCCGTGGCAATGCGGCTGCCATCGGGACTGAAGGTGGCCCAAACGACGCCATCGCTGTGATTGAGATGGGGACCTGCCGGATGTCCTGAAACCGCGTCCCACGATTGAGCATAGCATCTGGTAAAGAAGGGGTCGGCGCCGCAGCTCACCAGGCGGAGTCCATCGGGGCTAAATTCGGCATGAGTGACTGGAAAGGGATGGCTAAGGGGTGCGAATAACTCTTGCCCGGTCATTGTGCTGAATACGCTAACTTCCGCGCCACCCCAGGCTGCGGCAGAGCTGCCGGCAGGGTTGATAGTTGCATTAGTAAACAAATTTTTGCTCGCGACGAGGCAGGCCAAACTCGATCCCTCGCGCACATTCCAGGTTTGGATTTTACAGGGATCAAGCGTTAATAAGATTGCGCCGTTGCTGCTGAGCACCATGCCGGCCGGTTCGTTGGTGAAGAATAACGGGGGCCCTTGCTGCCGGCCAGTTGCGACATCCCAGGTCTCCACCTTGGTTTGTCCTTCCTTTTGACTGTTGGCGCCGAGAGTCAAAACGAAGTGGCCATCCCAGTTTAGAATCGCTTTCTTGACCGGCAACGCAGGCCGTATTTCAGCGGAGACGGCCCGCTTCGAAACCGTTTCGCAAACTTGAATCCGACCGTTCGTAACGGTTAGGAATCGATTTCCATCGTCGCTGAAAATGGCGTGCACAGGCCGAGGAGCGACCACGACGCCCGCCAAGTCCCAAATCCGCACCGTTCCGTCAATACAACTGGTTATGATTTGGTGGCCATCCGAACTGAAAGCAGCGTGGGTTACCCGGTCGCTATGTCGCAGAACCGGGTTGGGATTAAGCGGCTGATGAGTCGCCCCATCCCAGAGCCCAACCGTCCCGTCCAAACTGGCCGTAAGGATAAACTGGCCGTCGGGGCTGAAGGTGGCGGTTCTGACGACGTCGCGGTGAATCAATTCAGGTTGGATCATTCGGCCAGAGGCCACATCCCAGACTCGCGCGCGATGGTCCCCACACGCGGTGATAAGTTTGCAACCGTCGGGACTGAACTGGGCGTCAGTCACCCAGCCCGGGGGATGTGGGAGCGGTTGTCCGTGGGGCCTCCCCGTCGCGCTTTCCCAAATTCGCGCCGTGTTATCTCGACCGGAAGTAACGATGTATTTGCCACCGGGGCTGAATGCTGCGCTCAGAACGGCGTCTGTATGTCCCTTGAGAACGATTTCGAGAGCGCCCGTTTCCGCACTCCATACTCGACCCATGTGATCATCGCAGGCGGTAACAATATGGCGGCCATCGGGGCTGAATGCCGCGCTCATCACTTTGTCGGGATGGTCTAGCCGCCGAAGAAACCGACCGTCCTGTGCGTCCCAAAGGCACGCGGTCTTGTCTTCACTGGCGGTAACGATCAGCCGTCCATCAGGGCTGAACGCCCCCCGGCGAAGCCCCTGATTCTGACCAAAGTTTGGTGTCAAAGGTTTCCCATTGGTCGAGTTGAAGAGTTGAGCTTGCCCGAAGAATTCAATATTCAGTACGGTCCGCCCATCAGGGCTCATGGCCACACATTCGCTCTCCCTGCCTGTGAACCAAAGGTGGAGCAGCTTAGGGCATTGCCTCAGCACGGAACCGAACCTAAGCCTGTGTTGCGCCTGGGCATTAGGTTTGCCCTGGTCGAGAGCCAGAGCCTCAGCATAATACGGCAGCGCACCGGTCAAGTCGCCGGCCTCCAGCGCACGATTTCCATACGCGATATTGGCGCCGACCTGCCTTTCGCGTCGTTCCGCCGAAATTGCTCGTTCCCTATAAAACTGGTAGCCGAAGGGCGCCAGCACAAGGAGCGCCAATGATAAAGCAACCGCGACCCGCTTCACCAGGGACACTCGGCGTTCCAACACTCTCAAACGTTTAACCGACTTTCCATTTGCCAGGATCACCATCTCCGCATGCATGTCCCAGGCGGATTGGTAACGGCGGGCGGCTTCGTTCCTGCAGGCGTGGAGAATGACCTCGTTGAGTTCAAGGAACCGCTCCCTTTCAGGGAAGGTGTCCCAATAGGTTGGCAGTTCAGGAAAGTTCAGCCGGTCCAGTCCAGTGCAAGCCTCGTAGAGCACCTTCCCGAGGCCATAGACATCCGCCTGCGGTGTTCCGGGACCTTCCGGCGGAATAAAACCTTCGGTCCCGACAAAAGACCGGGCGTCATCGATATCGGCCACCAAACCAATGTCTGCAAGCTTGGGCACGCCATTGACGAAAATGATATTTGATGGTTTGACGTCCCGATGAACCAATCCTCGCTTGTGAAGCTCAGCCAGAGCCCGGCTCAGCGCCAGACCCAATTCCAGTGACTGCTGCCAGGACAGCCTGCTCCGCACCGAGAGTTCCTTGGAGAGGGTCTTGGGCGAGTAATGTTCCACGTCGATGGCTTGCCCGCGCTCCTGATCATCCCCCAACTCCATCACGTAATAAAAACAACCATGTTCATCATCGATGCCCACATGGAGAATGTCGATGAACCCCTCGTGCGAGCGGGAGATCGGTTCAAACTTGCGGATGCCCGACAACTCACGCTCGAAGGGCTTCTCATCCTCGAAGGACTCTCGCTCGACAATTTTGACCGCCCGATAGACTCCGAGACGACTGCGCGCCAGCCACACCTCTCCGTAACTGCCTCGCCCGATGCAGCGAAGTAACTCGTGATCGGGGATGCTGGGCGGGCGCCGGGCGGAGGCGGAAGCGGAGGCCATTCGTTTCGGACCGGTTGTTAGCGGTGATCGGTTGAAAGCACCTGGTGCATATTGGCTGACCAACGGGCGTATTTAAAGCTCCACGAGTCCCGCAAGCAACCCGATTTTTCAACACCCGGTTTTTCAAGCCGGTGCAATTTGCTTAGGCGCCTGACCGCTCAACACACGCCCGCTACTCACACTGCACTGCATCCCCACTCAGCCCTTTGTGACCGGCCGCCGCCAACTTCGGTCGAAATCGATCGCCCGATGAAACCGTCCACCCCAGACGCTGTCTCGGCCGGTATGCTCGACCAGGGAGGGGGCGTGATAGAGCACGGGCCCTCCAAGGCGGCCAGCCAAGCGGGAGATCTTTATATCCTGCTTCCCTGGCACCTGTTTCCAGTGCCGGATGACATGTTTCGCGGTTTCCCGGGAGAGGAGGAAGGCCTGGCTGCCGAAGATCGATTTGGGGTCTATGAGCCGGGCCTGGTTTCTCACATCACACGCCAACTCTCGCAGCTGCGGGTTATACAAGCCTGCAAGAGTTATCTGGCGTGTGTTGAGCGGTTTCCAAGATTGCAAGTTGTAGCGGAGGTGCCGGTTAAAATCCAAATCGTCTTCGAGAAAGAGAATATAGTCAGGGTCGCCTTCCAATCCAGCTTGCAGCGCCCGAAAGGCACATCGCGTCTGCCTTAGCTCATGGTCGTCGCCCTGGTGGTGGTCGAGTTCGACATAAACGGGCTCGGCGCCCCAGTCTGTTTCAGCGAGATTTTGAAGGGTTTGCTTTCGCAGCTCCTCCCTTTCGGCACACGAAATCATCACGGGGAGGATCCTTGGCAATTGGCCGTTGCCTGTGGAGAGGAATGGGGCGCCACGTTTTGCCGGGAAGGGGAGACGAACGGTGCCATCCCAGACCCGCTGAAGTTGCCTTATATATTCCCGGCACTCCGGCTCGAACCAGAAACCTCTGATGCGCTGATTCTGCAACAACAGGTCCCATTTATCCAAGTTGCGATGTTGAAAAATCCGCCCGCCGAGAAAGTCGTGCTGGCACATGGTCGCCTTCAAAGGCTGGATGGGCTTTGGCACAAGGGAGTAGTTTTGCCTAAGCTTTCGGAACGCAAGATGGAAGGTTTCCTTATCACCATGCACATACCGGTAATAAAAATCGGAGTTTTCGTTGAACCACAGGGTCAGGCAAAGCGCCCTCCAGGCGCGGGCCTTGTCCACGAGAATTTGACCGGTCTCAAACTCCCCTTCTTTCGGCAGACGCATACCACAACTGCGCCATATGGCCTTTGCCTTTTGACCATAGGGTCTCTTGAAGTCCGGCCAAAAGACCGCGCCCGTCTTCATAAATTGCGGCGTCTCAAAAAGGAACTCGGGATCAACCACGGGAACGTTGTCGGCATCGAGCAGCAGGACCTCTCGGAAACGGGAATGCAGAATCGCATAGGGTTTAAGCTCCCAGCCGTGGAGAATCCGCGCAGGGAATCTTTTTCTCACTTTCATGGCGTCCCGGCATTCCACTCCCAAAGGCTTCAACAGCCCCGCCATATGCTTGCTCACCTCCCGCGGACCCAGGTACCAAAACTCAATCGGCAATTTGCAGCCTACTCGCCTCAAAATATTGATGCAAACCCAGGCACAGGTGAAATAGCGGACTCCGCCACCGCACATAACAATGCCCCGGCCGTCGTAAAGGGCCGGATACTGCGGAATTGTTTTTATAAATTCGCTGCACGCCAAGCCGGCCTCATGAATGTTCAAAGGCTGCTTATCAAACCCGTTACGGGCCGTGGCGGCGACACCCCGCCGGGCTGCCGCACGCTGTGAAGCTGTAAGGTTTCGGACAGCTCCGCCTTGAAAGTACAATTCAATTCGCCGGATCACCTCGGCAGGAGTTATTAGCTCCAGGCAGCGGGGAAGACCGTGCCGGACATCAACGCACCGGTTCTCGCGGCGGTCGCGCCTCTCGCCGTCTCCCAATGCGACCACCCGGTCACGCCAGCACCCGCCATTTTGGCAACAGGGGATCGCTCCGATGGTATGGATAAACTGATGCTCCGGGTAGGCCTCCCAGTGCGCCGGCTCGCGCCCTCCCGCAACCACAACACAAGGGCGGTTGGCCCCCCGTCCATGCTTTGTTTCGACGGCGGCGGCCAAATGCATGAGGGCGGTTACCGAGCACAGCACGCCTTGGGAGTGATAGACCAGGCGCACCAGTTCGCGGAGACTGGTTTTTCCGCGCAGGTCGATAACGCTCTCGAGCCGGGGGTGATGGTGGCCTTGTTGGCCTACCTGTACGAACTGGATCTTGCCGCGAAAATGATCGACCACCTCCTGGTAGCGCTGGGTTTGCCACCATTTAATCGTCACATCGTATTTCCCGCCGGCGGCAACAATCCAAAAGGGGATATTCTGACCCGTCCATTCATGCACTTGCGAGTACCATGCCTTCTCCTGCGCGGAGAGGTGAATGTCGCCTTTGAACGCGGTCGGCCGCATTGAGAGTTTCAGGCGTTCGTTGAGGAACTCGACAAAACCGTGAAGGCAGTGGTACGGAGTATCATTGGAGCGGTCGATCAGAGGATAAGAACAGTCAAGGCGTTCAACCCCGGGTTCGTCATCGGAGAGTTTGGTGATGAAGGGATTGTGCTCCCATAAATCGGGACACGGCGTACGGACATCCGTAAGAAACCGGTGAGGGTAGCAACGATGCAAATCCCTCACGGCTGCCGTCAGCATCACGATATCCCCGGGCGAGAGGCCGCACGTCAGTATCAGCTTCCGCATAGAACGCGGGCGAGCAAGCTGAGCTTGCTCGCCGCTAAACTCGAACGGCACCAGCAACCCGATGTGACTGCCACAGTGGGTGCCTGTTCAAGGTGTTACTGGCGCCTCAGAAACCGAGGGCTTGCTGTTTGTGGATCCGGGCTGATGCTGGGACTGGGAGATTCGTCGGCGGCAAGCAACGTTTGTTTTTTCCTGCGGGCTGGCTTGGGACTGAATCCGGGCTGTGCTTTTTTCTTAACGGTTTTCTTTTTGCGCATGACTGCCTTTTCGATGCTGATGGTTTTAGGCTCGTCGCCTCAATGACAATCGCGTCGTGGGGCGATGTTTTCTCCGTGAACTCCCTGGCAAAATCGACCTCACCCGGCCTCTTTAACTGAAAGACATTCCTTGCCGCCCATCCGCGCGGCCAATCTTGTCAGGATACGGCGACGGACTTCATGCATGAGACGATCTTCGGCGGCCCTGGTTTTTAGGGTGCGCTTCCAATTGCGGAAATTTTCAAGGGTCAGCAATGACGGTGAGTTTATTTGGTTCGGTTTCATTTATTAGCGCGTGCTTCCATGGATTCGCTCAGGCGAATAGGTTGGGTTTGCAAAAGCTTGACTTCCTTTTTTATCCGCTTGCTGATGCGATGCCTGGCCATGTAAACCTCCGCCGGGCCGACATTCAGCGACTGGGCGATTCGTGAAACCGGCCAGTCCTTAAAAACCGCCAAATCGAACATTTGGTAGGCCTTTGGATCGACCTTCCTTTTGACGCGGGCGATAGCCGCTTCCATTAGGTTTTCCTCCCAGTCGGCGTCCCAACTGGTTTCCGCATGGAGACTGGCGGGGTCGATCACCCCTTCAACGGTATCGCCCTCTCCATCTTCACTCCCAGAGCTGCATCTTAAAGCGTCCTCCGGAACCATCTCAGGGTCTTTCTTCCGCAATTGGTCGCGGATTCGCCAACTGGTGAGCTGGAGCAGCCAACCTTTGAACGAACCTTCGCTCCGGCTGTAATGAAAACCGGGCATCGCTTTGAACACCGAGATCATTGTCTCCTGCACCACGTCCTGGGCTTCCTCGTCTGTCAGCCCGGCCTTGATTCCAGTCCGATAAATCAACTTCCAGTAGGTCTCAAAAAACTCCCTCCAGCTTTTGTTATCGTTCCAGTCCTTCAATCGGATTAGCAACGATTGCCTCGTTGGAATTAGCTCGCGCAATTCGTTCATTTTTCAGTTTTATGGCGCTGCCCTGCTGCAATACGTAAGAAGCAGCCAATTTTTTTCAAGCACTTTTTCGCAATTTTGAGATTCTTCATCTACTATCGCAAGCCTTTGCGCTTTCAGGGTGCGACGCGACTCAACCCCATTATAGGCAAGCAGGAGCACTGCCGCACGGCCCCGCCCCGTGCGGCAGCTTATCCCCCGCCCCAAGCTAGTTGCCTAGCTCAAATTCGTAACTTGCCCTGGGGTATGGGCAAGACAATCGTACCCTTCATTAAGTAATTCGTAGAAAATCGGGAAATCTTTCAAAAAATCTTCAAAAATCTTTTTGAGGGCTAAATTGGCTGTTTTCGGGGCCCTTGGAATGCGAAGTCCTTCGAAAAAGGGCCAAGCCGCCTCTCGGCTTCCGCTCCAATCAGGTCGCGGTAGGTAAGCACCCCAGTTCGAATTCGGCCTGGATTTGTTATCCGATAGAGGGACGGATCAACAATCGTATGAGGATATTTTTGCGGAACAAGATTACGGGCAGCTATTTCCAGGGCGTTGAGGACTGGACGGCCCGGCTGGATGAGGCCTTTAATTTTCCGTCGCCCGAGCGCGCGGCCAAATTTGTGGTCGCCGTCCGGCTTAACGTCAATGACATGGAGGTGGTGTTTGCCTTCGACAATCCCGACTATAACATCCCCTTGCCCATCGATGAACGTTTCGGGGTGCTCCCGGTTGATTCGGAAAGACCAGGCGCTAAACCTGTCCCGCTTTGGCCAGGCGGAGCGCCTACTCCGCACGTTTATTCGCCATGGCTTGCGGCGTGAGTTCTCACCTGAAGTCACAAAAAAACCGCCTCTCCCTGGCCAGGCGGTTTGAGAATCTGTTGGCTGAGGGTTTTGTTTAGCTGAATTGGGTTCTGAGCAATATGGGGCGTTTACCCCATTGGGCGGCGCACTGGGTCCGAGAAGGCATGATGTTCTACCCACCTCATTCCGGTTTATTCTTGTTTCATCGGGTCACCGAATCTTAAAGTAGGCGACACCGCACCCAGTCTGGTGCGGGGGTCACCATGCCTAACGCCAGCTTATCGTTCAGTGTCGCAGCCGGGGCGCGGGTGCCTGGCGCACGGCTGGCCGGCGCGCGTTACACGCTCAAGCGGAGGCTCGGCCGCGGCCGGTTCAGCGACGTTTGGCTGGCGCGGGACCGAACGCGCGAGGAGGATATTGCGCTGAAATTTCTGCCGGAACCGCTATTGAAAAACACCGGGTTCATTGAACAACTTCAGCGCGAGATTCAGCGCGCAGCTAAGCTCGACCATCCGGCCATTCTGCGCATCTTTGACTTCGTCCAGGACCGCGAAAACCTGGGCGTGGCGATGGAGTATGTCGATGGCTGGTCACTGTCGGTGTTGAAGGCAGATCGGCCGCAGAAGCGTTATAGTCTCGAAGAGATAAGACCGTGGGTTTGGCAGCTCTGCACCGCACTGGAATATGCGCATTGCGAGCTCGGCCTGGTTCACGGGGATTTGCGCCCGGCCAATTTGTACCTAAACGCTCGCGAGCAGCTCCGAATGGCGGACTATGCGCTCAATCCTATTCTGCACAGCGCCCTGGCTCACCCAGGTTACCTGGCCTCCGGTGCTCTGCCTTATCTTAGCCCGCAGCAGGTCAAAGGCTGTGTTCCCAACGCACCGGATGATATTTATTCGTTGGGGGCGACCATTTACGATCTGCTCACCGGCACCCCGCCATTTTTTAAGGGGGACATCCGGGCACAGGTCGCCGAAACAGTCCCTCCGCCGATGACTGGCCGGCTGGTCCAACTCGAAATCGACGGCGGTTTCCCGCAAAGCTGGGACGAAACCATCGCCGCGTGTCTGGCCAAAGAACCCGCTCACCGCCCCCAGAGCGTCGCCCAAGTGCGCCAGAGGCTCGAACCGACAGTGGCGGGCGGCCCGCCAATTAAAGAAGACTCCGGCGGGAAATAGGCGCGCCCGCAGTGGGGACTGGCAAATGCGCGCGGAATTCCTTAGGCTGCGCCGCATGGCAATGACACGACATTGTTGGAAGTGTGGCACGGAATATAAACTCTCCGGCACTCCGGGCCGGTCCGAAACGTGCCCTTATTGCGGCTCGGACCTGAAGGTCTGTTTGAATTGCGCGAGTTACGATGCGCGGGTGGCCCAGCAGTGTCGCGACCCGCGGGCCGACCCGGTGGCGGAAAAGCACCTGGCCAATTACTGCGAGTATTTCGAGATGATTCGGCGCGAGTTCGTGCCGCCCAATGAGGATTCCGCTCGTGAAAGCAAGGCACGCGAGACCTTGAAGAAACTCCTGGGCGACTAGGCGCCGAATCGTTGCGCGTCGGCGATGCGTTTGTTATCGGCGCGGGTTCGCGAGGCCAGAGTCTTGCCGATGGCGCGGAGGAACGGGGTCGCCAGGTCGGGGGCTTCTTTGGCCAGTTGATCGAAGGCGGCGGCGGAAATCTTCACCAGGACGCTGTCCTGGTTGGCCACGACGTCGGCGGCCCGGGGGCCGTGATCCAACAGCGCGATATCCCCGAAGAATTCCCCCGTGCTGAGGGTCGCCAGCGTGGTCTCTTTGCCCATTATTTCCAGGCGCACGCGAAGTTCGCCCTCCAGGATAAAATACATCGAGTCACCATACTCGCCTTGTTTGACCACGACGGTCCATTGTGGGATCTTTTCCACCTCCATGAAACCGCCGAACCTCTCGAGTTGTTCATCGGTCATGGTCGCCAGGACTCTGATCCGGCGCAAGGAGCGGATGTCGATGCCTCTGGGTGAGACCGGCAGGTCATTGGGCAGATTGCCAGCGCCGTTCCGCCGGTGAAAAAACATTTGCAACTCCGGCAGGTCGGAGGCCTTTTGCCAGGAGCAGGTTTTACCAGCGAAAACCCACGTGTCGGCCGTGACGCGCTCGTCTTTCACCCAGGAGACCAACGCGGGGAGTTCGACGGGCCCATACGGGGTCTGATCTATGCCCCAAACGATGAAATCTGTTTGTGTCGAGGCTGTCGCCATGGCTATCTATCTTTTCTATCATAAGCCGGGAGCAAGGTAAAGAGAAAAGTGGACATGAAAGAAATCGTGGAACGGAAGGTTGAGTTCGCCACGCCGTGGTTTGAACTGCGCGCCAAACGACTCGCCGGCGAAGGGGCGCCTTATTACTCCCTGCGCATGCAGGACTATGTCTCGGTAGTGGCGTTGACCCGCCAACATGAATTGATCCTGGTGCGGCAATACCGTCCCGCGATTGAGCGCTCTACCCTCGAACTGCCCAGCGGTCACGTCGAACCGAATGAAACACCCGAGGCTTCCGCCCGGCGCGAGTTGGCGGAAGAATGCGGCTTCGACGCCCCCAACCTTGAACATCTGGGCACTCTCCTCAGCGACACCGGCCGCCACGAGAACCGCCTCTGGGCTTACCTGGCCCTGGACGCCACACCGGTGGCGGGCCCTCACATACTCGAACCGGAGGTCGAGCGCGTAATCGTGCCCCGGACGCGGCTGCCGGAACTTCTCTCGCGCGGGGAATTCGATCATGCCCTTCACCTCGCGGTGCTGATGCTGGTTGTGAGCAGGCACGGAGCGCAACTTTTAGCCTTGAAGTAGCCCCCAAACGCTGCCAAAATGGCTAATCTATAAACCTGTTACCAACCGGGACGTGAGCGGTGTTTTTGGGTCGAATCTTGATAGTGTCACCGGACTGCTCCCATTGGCCGGACGTGTTGGTCCTCAATTTGCGCTTTGCCGATGAAATCCAAATTTGATGTGGCCGTCGTCGGCGGGGCGGGCCATGTGGGCATTCCGCTTTCGCTGGTCTTTGCCGACCGCGGGCTTCGCACGCTCATTTACGATCTCAACGGCACCGCCCTGGCAGAGTTGAAAGCTGGGCGATTGCCATTCATCGAGGAAGGCGGCGAGGCGCTGTTGCGCAAAGCGCTCCAGGCCGGCACCCTCGGTTTTTCAAACGACGCGGCGGCTCTGCGCGGGATTCCCGTCGTTATTGTCACTATCGGAACGCCTATAGACGAGTTCCACAACCCTGACTTCAGTCTGCTGACCCGCTGCATCGACGCGCTGCTGCCCCATTTGGCGCCCGATGCCACGTTGATTCTGCGCTCGACGGTGGCGCCGGGCGTCACGGACTTTCTCGAGCGTTACCTCCGGCAGCGCGACGCCACGGTTGGCCTGGCGTTTTGCCCGGAGCGCGTCGTGCAAGGGAAGGGGGTCGCCGAAATCCAAGCCATCCCGCAATTTGTCGCAGCTACCTCGGCCGAGGCGCGGAAGGTCGCCCGCGAACTCTTCGCGAGGATCTCACCTCTGGTCATCGATATGACCCCGCTGGAAGCGGAGTTTGCCAAACTCATCTGCAACACCTTCCGCTATATCACTTTTGCCGCTACCAACCAGCTCTACATGATGTGTGCTCAGGCCGGCCTGGATTACTCGGCGCTGCTGGAAAAAGTCCGCGAGGGCTATCCCCGGATGTCTTACATCCCCGGGCCCGGTTTCGCCGCCGGGCCCTGTCTGATGAAGGACACCATGCAGTTGTTCGCCTTTGGCCGGCACAATTTCCCTCTCGGCCAGATGGCCATGACCATCAACGAAGGCCTGCCCAATTTCCTCGTGGACCAATTGCGGCGGCAAACTCCTCTGCAGGGCCGCAAGATTGGCATCCTGGGGATGGCCTTCAAGGCGGAATCCGATGACATCCGCGATTCGCTCTCGTACAAGCTTGGTAAGATTTTGCGGTTCGAAGGCGCCGAGGTTCTCTATTCCGACGAATACGTCAAAGACCCCACTTTCATATCCAAGGAAGAACTTTGCCGGCAGGCGGAAATCATTTTCATTGGCGTGCCCCACCGCGCCTACAAGGGTCTGAAATTCCCCCCGTCCACAAAGATCATCGACCTCTGGGGCATTCAGACCCATCCCCGCGGCTTGCCGCGCACGCCGCACCCCAAAGCCCCGCGGGAGCCGTTACCGGCCTGAAACGATGAGCTCCGGAACCGCCTCCTTCCAAACTCTCAACTCGCCCAAGTATGATTTGAGCCGGCTGGCCACCAGCGGCGAAGATGTCTTTGTCAGCGCCAACGTCGAGATTCGCCGCCCGCACCTGGTGCGCCTCGGCAGCCATATCGCAATCGACTCCGGGTTTTATTGCACGACGGCGGTCACGTTGGGAGATTACATCCACATCGGCCCTTACGTGACGGTCATCGGTGGCGAGCCCGCATTGCTCCGCATGGCCGGGTTCAACACCATTGGCGCCGGCAGCCGCATCCTCTGCGCCAGCGACGAATTCCTGGGCGCAGGCCTGGTTGGAATGGCCCCGCCCGAGTTCCGGGACATCGTTCATATTGCGCCGGTCGTCTTTGGCGCCTTCGCCAGCCTTGGCACCAACGTGGTCGTTCATCCGGGAGTGACCCTCGCCGAAGGCTCCGTCGTCGGCTCTTGCTCGTTGTTGACCCGCTCGACCGAGCCGTGGACGATCTATCGGGGCGTCCCGGCGCGACCCTGGAAGGCGCGTCCAAAAGAAAAGATGTTGGCAGCCGCCCGCAAATTAGGCTACGGGCCTTTCGGCTCGGAGCCGACCTGACACTCCACCTGTGAGCGAGACCAGCACCTGCTTCCCGCCACCCTGCTGCCACTGCTTCGCCCATTTGACCGGAGTGCGCTTTTCATGACTTTCAACCACACCACCGTCTGCGAGACCGCCATTCAGAACGCGCTGGCCACGCTGCGTTCGGGTTTCCTCAGCGAGGGCAAACAGGTCAAAAAATTTGAGGATGAATTAGCTGCCCGGCTGGGCCTGGTAAGGCCCGTCGCGCTGAATAGCGGCACGACGGCGCTGCACCTGGCCCTGGTGCTGGCTGGAGTGAAAGCGGGCGATGAGGTCATTATTCCGCCCCAGACTTTCATTGCCACCGGCATGGCGGTGCTGATGCAAGGCGCCACGCCGGTCTTCGCTGACATCCAGTGGCACACCGGCAACCTGGATCCGGATTCAATTGTTGCAAAAGCCACTGCTAAAACCAGGGCCGTCATCCCGGTGCATTGGGCCGGCTATCCCTGCGACCTCGCTGAAATCAATCAGATTGCCGGCCAGCGAAATCTGGCGGTAATTGAAGATGCCGCCCATGCCTTGGGAGCAACCTACCGGGGCCAGCCCGTCGGCGCCATTTCGCGCTTTACCTGTTTTTCGTTCCAGGCCATCAAACACCTCACGACCGGCGATGGCGGCGCGCTCTGTTGCCTGCGCCCTGCGGATGAGCAGCGCGCCCGGGTTCGGCGCTGGTTCTGCATCGACCGCGAGCACAGCCAGCCGTCCCTTTTGGGCGAGCGCATTTATGACGCGGATGAAGTTGGTTACAAATATCATCTGAACGACCTCGCGGCCGCGATTGGCCTGGGCAATCTGGAGGTCTTTCCGCAAGTGCTGGCGCGGTTACGCCATATTTCGGCCCGTTATCGGGCTGAGCTGGCGGCGGTGCCGGGCGTAAAGCTGCTCGAGAGCAAAGCGGATCGCGAATCGGCATGCTGGTTATTCACGTTGTTAACCGAGCGGCGCGATGACTTCCTCCGTGCGCTGCAGGGCCGCGGGGTGCCCGCCTCGGTCTTCCACCAACGCATCGACCGCAACTCGGTCTTCGGCGGCATCCGCAAAGACCTGCCCAATATGGACCGCTTCAACCAAAGTCAGGTCTCCCTCCCGCTGCACGCCGGGCTGGCAGATGACGAGGTGGAAAAGGTGATTGCGGCGGTCAAAGCCGGCTGGTAAGCACTCCGATGATGAAGATACTTGTGACCGGGAGCGAAGGGTCGTTGGCTCAAATGGTTATCCCCAATCTCCTGGCGGCGGGACACACGCTGGTGGGGGTCGACAACTTTGCCCGCTATGGGCAAATCCAACGCGAGCGGCCCTACGAATTCCTCGCCGGCGATCTGTGCGATACGGCCACGGTCAAGCAGCTTTACACAGCGCACCGGTTCGACTGCGTCTATCATTTCGCCGCCCTGGTCTATGGCGTAGTCGGTTTTCACAAGAAGCCCGCTGACATTATCGCCGACAATAATCTCATCACAATCAACCTGCTCAAGTACGGCCACGACCGCGTCAAGCGCTTCGTTTATCTCTCCTCTTCAATGGTTTATGAGACCTCCCGCTCCTACCCTCACCAGGAAGAGGAAACCGACACTTTGCCGGTGATGCGAACTGCTTATGGGCTTTCTAAATATATCGGCGAACGGGTGGTGCAATCCTTCCAGCAGCAATTCGGCATTACCTATGTCATCTGGCGGCCCTTCAATATTATCACTCCGTTCGAAAAACCCGAAGAGGAAGGGTTCAGCCACGTCTTCAGCGACATGATCGAGAAAATCCTCGTGCGGAAACTAACCCCGGTGCCGGTGCTGGGAGATGGGCAGCAGATTCGCTGCTTCACCAACATCTCGGATGTCGCGGATGTCATCACGCGATACAGCCTGCAATCGGAGGTGGACAATCAGGCCGTTAATATCGGCAACCCCGAACCGGTCACGGTCAAGGAACTCGCCGCGAAGATTGTCGCCCTGGGCAAAAGGCTCGGCTTGCTCGACTCGGCTTATCAACTCGCCTTTGAACACCAGCCCGTATACGCCGACGATGTAAAAAAACGCATTCCCGACGTGAGCAAAATCAAGCGGCTGTTCGGCTGGCAAGCCCGGACCCGGGTTGATGAATCGCTCGAGCAGTGTGTCAAATTCCGTTTTAAAGTGTGATCAGGCGACCCGTCTGGCGATGAGTAACCCCGAACCTCCACTGCTGACCATTCTGCTGCCGGTGCGGAACGAGGAAATGAACTTGCGGGTGATGCTGCGCATTATCCGCACGGTGCTGGAGTTTCCGCACGAAGTGTTGGTCATCCATGACACGGCCGATGACCGGAGCGTTCCAGTCGTCAAAGAGGCCCAGCCCGTTTACCCGGGTCTGCGGGCGGTCCATAACCAATTGGGCCGCGGCGTCATTAATGCGATTCGTGCCGGCGTCGCCGAAGCCCGCGCGCCCGTCGTCACCATCCTGTGCGCCGACGATACCGGCCCCGTTCTGGTCGTCGATGACATGCTGTCGCTCATCAACCAGGGTTGTGATTTCGTAAGCGTGACTCGTTACGCCCATGGCGGACGCCGCCTCGGCGGCTCCCTTGTCGGCGGGATCCTTTCCCGGACGGCCAATTGGCTGTTTTACCGCGTCGCGCGTTCGCCTCTCACTGATGCCACCACCGGCTGCAAGATGTTCCGTCGCGAGATGTTCGAGCGGTTTGCTTTGGAAAGCCGGCCCATCGGCTGGGCCTTTGCCTTTGAGATGTCGATGAAGGCGCAGCACTTGGACTTGCGGCTGGGCGAGGTCCCGCTGGTGAGCATCGATCGCCTGTTCGGGGGCCAATCTACTTTCCGCGTCGGGCCGTGGGTCGTTGAATACCTGAGTTGGTTCTTGTGGGGTTGCCGCCAGACCCTGCGCCGGCGTGCCTGGAAACGTCCAGCCGTCTCCATCCGCGTGCCGGTCTTCTATCAGCCCACTCCGCCAGCCGCTCCTGTGGCCCCGGCGCCCCGCTCGCCCGAAACCGTCGTGGCGCGTGAAGCTAAACGCCTATGAGGCTAACGCTGTGCAGATGTCTGCGTTGAAACCGAGGCTGCTGGTCGTCGAACTCTGGGGATTGGGCGATTTGGTCATCGCGACGCCGTTTCTCCGCGCTGCCAGCCAGAAGTACGACATTAGCCTGTTAGCCAAACCTTACGCCAATGATTTGCAAGCGCGTTTCTGGCCGATGGTTGAGGTGTTACCGTTTATCGCTCCCTGGACCGCTTTCCGGCGCAAATACCAGCTCTGGTCCTGGCCGTGGCGCGACATCCTTCATCTCTACAGGTTGGCCGCGCCGCGATTTGACATCGGCCTGACGGCCCGCTGGGACCCGCGCGACCACCTGCTGCTCAAGTTGTTGGGCGTCCGGCGCCGCCTCGGTTTTCCCCGCCTCGGCAGTCAAATCTTTCTCACCGAGCCGTTGGTCCGGCCAGAACCAGGGGCCCATCGCTATGAGCATTGGCGCACGCTGGCTCGCGCGTTGGATTTGGATTTGCCGGTCCGCGAAAAGCTGCCCGCTCCCCCACGGCCTTCCGCCCGCGATGTGCTGGTTCACACCGGCGCAGGCCAACCGGTCCGCGTATGGCCGCTGGAGCGGTACCCACACCTGGTTGGCCGCCTCAGGCGTGAGGGCTACCGAGTCCAGGTCGCCTGTGACCCCGACCAGCGTGCCTGGTGGCTCGAGGCGGGCGAGAAGGATGTCGCCACCCCGCGCACGGTCGGTGAACTGATGGTGCTCAACGGCCGCGCGGGGGCCTTCATCGGCCACGATTCGGGCCCCTCGCATATGGCAGCGTTGTGCGGTGTGCCAACTTTTACCTTGTTTGGCCCGCAATTGCCCGAATGGTTCGCCCCGCTGCACCCGGCCGCCGAATTCCTCGAAGGCAAACCCTGCCCGTATAAACCCTGCTCGGATTACTGCCGGTTTCCGGTCCCTTGTTGCATCGTCAATTCCGGAGAGGAGGAAGTCTGGTCGCGGGTTGCCGCCTTTCTTCACCGTGTGCTGCCGGAAGGAGGGGGGGGCTGAGGCCGCACATTGTGTCCAGAACCAAAGCTATGCTGCTCCGGTTCTGGACACGTTCAGACCCTTGAGCGCTTGGAACTCGAACCGCCCAGGCTCCCGTCCCCCTCAAAAGCCCAAACTGCCGCCGCGACTGCCGATTTCGGAACCCTTGCCTGCGGGAAGGCATAGGATTTGCACCACTCCGGTTCAATTTATGAGTCGGTGTTACATCGCATGTGATTTGGGTGCCGAACGCGGCCGAGTAATGTTAGGCGAGCTAAAGGGGGACCACCTCGCCGTCAGCGAAGTCCGCCGTTTCAGGAACCAACCGCTTCACGAGCGTGATTCCCTCCGCTGGAACATCCCCCAATTGTACGAGGAAATCCTGGCCGGCCTGCGCGGCATCGGTTCCTACCTCGAGCCGGTTGAGAGCATCAGTTGCGACTCATGGGCTTCGGATTACCTCCTTTTCGGCTCGGATGGCGCCGTCATCAGCCCGGCCTACCATCGGAGTGACCCGCGGACAGCGGCAGGCATGAAACACGTGTTTGCGAAGGTGCCCTGGAAAACCGTCTATGAAGAGACCGGCACTCATCAGCAGTCCGTGAATACGCTCTGCCAGTTGGGTGCTGAGACCTCGCGGCGCCTGCACCGTGCCCGCCACCTGCTGCCGGTTGGCGACGCCTTCAATTTTCTTCTGGCCGGTGTGCCTCGAATTGAAATGTCTCTGGCCAGCACGACCCAGCTCTATAATCCAGTGACTCAAGCCTGGTCCGACCGTCTGCTCAGCGCCCTGCGCCTGCCTCCCAAGCTCCTGCCGCCGCTGGTTCCTGCCGGCACCGAGTTGGGAATGCTCCGTCCGGAAATCGCCCGGGAGACCAACCTGGAAGACGTGCGCGTGGTCACCTCCTGTTCGCACGAGGTAGCGGCCACCCTCGCCGGCTTGCCGATCAGAGAAGGAGAAAACTGGGCCTTCCTTCAGCCGGGTCGCACTACGATCCTGGGGACCCAGTTGGCCAAACCGATTATCAACGAGGCAAGTTGTTCCCTGAATTTCACCAACGAGCTGGGCTACGGCGGGTCGGTTTGCTTCTACAAACAGACCGCCGGGCTTTTCATCCTCGAAGAATGCCAGCGCTACTGGGAGAAAATCAACCAGGGCCTGGATGTGGGCCTGTTGACTCACCTGGCCGGCTCGGCGCCGCCGTTTGAATCCCTGATCAATCCTGCCGACCCGAGATTTTCGGAGCCCGGCGACATGCCCCTGAAAATTCAGGCCTTTTGCAAAGAAACCAAGCAGGTGGTGCCGCGCAAACCCGGACCGCTTTTCCGTTGCGTCATCGAGAGCCTCGCTTTGCTTTACCGCAAAGTCCTCCAGGAGCTCGAATACCTCACCGGCTCTAAAATCGATGGACTCTATCTCACCGGCGATTCCAGCAATACCTTGCTGAACAACTTCACCTCCAATGCCCTGCAGCTCCCCGTGGTTGTCGCTTCCACGGAAACCACGGCCATTGGAAACGTCGTGGTGCAGGCGCTGGCCCTCGGTCATCTCAAGTCCCTCAAAGAGGCGCGCGAAATCGTCGGCAACTCCTTCCGGACCGAGACCATCCTTCCGCATGCCGCTGCCTGGACCGCCGCCTACGAACGCATGGTAGCCCTCCTGCCGGCCGAAGCTTAAAGCCGAATTCGGCGTTCGGATATCGGCCCTGGGATTTGAAGTTGGCCCGTGGTCATTCAGTGTTTCCGGCCAATAAATCATCCGCCGCCTTCGCCAGCTCCACCAAGTACTCGTCCCCTTTCGGATGATGCGTCAGCCCGACCAGGATGTAGCGCCGCCCAGGGCCGGTGATCAGCGCCGAATCATGCAGCCAGTTTTCCCACGAACCCCATTTGCGAAGCACGTGCACATCCCGGCCGGCCAGGCCCTTCACGAATTTGATCGGGTCATGCGGGATATCCGGCGAGGCGAAAATCTCGCGCATCGTTTTCGAAGCCGCCGGTGAGATCAACCGGTCCTGGTCCAGCAGCAGGTAAAAGCGCAACAATTGCCGGACCGTGGCCGCATGCGAATTGTCTCCGACCGGGTCGCCGATGCGTTCGCCCCCTTCGCCATAGTGTTTACCCAGCCAAATCCCTCCTCCATGTCCGGCATCGTAAAAATGGTAGGAATTGAGGACCTGTTGGATCGGCTTGAGGCCCATCTCGCGTGAAAATTTGGCCGCCATCTCGTTGCTCGAGGCTTTGATCATCAGCCCCAACTCGTGCCGGGTGCTCGCCTCGAGGTTGGTCGCCGCCGCGGGGTGCAATGCAAAATAGGCCAGCAAAATGCCCAGCTTGGCCACGCTCGCGGCATACTCGCCCCGGTCGGGATGAATCATTGCCAGCCGCTGGCCTTTCAAATCCAGCAATCCAACCGCCACCTGGTCTGTTGTCATCTCATACTTTCTCCGCAGCCCGGCGTCGATCGTTTCGAGCCTGGCTTGCAACACCGGATGGACCGGCGTGTCGTAATCGAGAGTGAACAGCTCCGGTCCGGGGACGGACATGGATCGTGGTTGGCTGACAAACATAATTAGCAAAGCAAGCGGCGCGAATCGCTTCATTTCGTGCCACGCATCCTAATCGCCTGCGCTGGCTCCTCAAGCCGGTAATTGGCCTTTTTTGCGGTCCTTGCACGAACCATCCATCAGAATTTCTGAGCTTGCGCAAATTCTTGGTGTGTCGGTAGCCCCAAGTCGTGTTCCCCCCATTTAGCCTATTAACCTATTTAACCTGCAGGGCTATCCTATTGACTCCAGTAACCCCATTGGTGGCAGGCGCGAGCAGTTCGAAACACCATCTGTGGTGGCAGGTGGAGTCGATAGGATAGCCCTGTTAACCTGATTAACTCTTTGGTTGAGGCTTCGCCGCGCGCGTTCTTGGGTGGCGATTCTCTGCTGACCCGGTTAATCTCTCTGCTTCGAAAACATGATGCGCAAAATTGCAGGTCTGAGTTTGTGGGCGGTGCTCCTTACAACCGTTGCCCTCGCCCAATCGCCGCGTTTTATTATCGATGACGACGCGTATGTCGATAAGGTCACTGATGCCGGGGCAAGGCTCAGGGCCAAAGGCAAACTCCTGTCGGTGGACCTCTTCCGGCGCCAGCTTCACATCAGGGGCTGCGCGGTCAAATCCATCCCGCCTTCTCATCAGAAATTGGATGCCCCTGTTCTCTACGACCGCCTGCTCGCCAGCACCCTGGCCGTCGGCACCCTTTACAAATGCCCCGATTGCGGCGGCTGGCACTTCAACAGCAGCGCCGGCTTTGTCGTAGGTGAAGGGGGTGTAATCTGCACCTGTTGCCATGTCGTCGCTGCGGAGGACGAAGACGTCAAGGAAGGATACATCATCGCCTCGGACGCGGAAGGCCATGTTTTCCCGGTGAGGTCGGTGCTAGCGGCAGATACCGAGTCTGATACCTGTTTTCTCAAACTCGACGCGCCGGCCCTCAAACCGCTGCCCCTGCGCACGGGCATCCGTCCGGGCGAACGCGTCTATTGCCTCAGCCATCCCGGCGGCTATTATTTCATGTTCACCCAGGGCATGGTCGCGCGTTTGAATCGTCGGTCAAACGATGTCGTGGACGAACACGGCAAAACCAATGGGTTGCTCACACGCCCCATCCTCTTCCTCAACGTGACGGCAGAATTCGCTCCTGGTTCCAGCGGCGCGCCTATTGTCGATGAGGCGGGCAATGTCGTCGCCCAGGTCGCCAGCATCGCCGACGCCGGCGAACCCGGCAGCGAAGACCAGAATAGCACCCCTTCGCCGAGTGTGCCGGTACGGTTCTGCACGGCTGCCGAGGAGATTTTGCGGCTGACTGAGCCGGACCTTGGCACTCAGTCCACGGTTCACGGGCCGAAGTCCACCGTGCCAAAGCCTGGAGCCGAGAAGAATCCGGGGTCAGGTCTTCGGAAGCTTCATCGCCAGGCAACCCCCCATTTCCAAGGTGCCAACTGAGGGTGCCCTCCTCAGGCTCAGACCCGACGCCGGAGGAAAAATCGCGGCAAGTCCCTCATTCCACAATTCATGAGCACTGTCAAAACCGAGCTTCTCCTGCATGTCCTCGCGTCCCGGCTCTTGCTGTCCGTACGCAGGGGCCGTATTAATCGTCCATGCGTAACCTTAAAAACTTCGTTTTGTTCCTGGCCTGTTCCGCAGTGCTCGCGTTGTCTCCTTCAGCGGCCACCAGTGCAGAAACCGAAACCAAAAGCGCCCTGCTGGCCGACCCGGCCGGGTGGAACGATATCCAACCCGCAGCCGACCTGAAAGGATGGACGCGCGTGCCGATCCCGCCCACCAACCACCTCGGCCGCGCCCAGTGGCACGTCGCTCCCGGGAGCGGGCTGCTGGTCTGTGACGGCGATGGGGGCCACGAAATGCTCCGCTTCGACCGTGAACTTGCGGATTGCGTCTTCCATGTCGAGTTTCGTTTCCCCCCGGTTACTTCCGGGAAAAGCAATTACAACAGCGGCGTGTTCATTCGCAATTCCGCCGAAGGTGCAATCTGGCACCAGGCCCAGCTCACAATGGACGGCGGGTATCTGTTTGGACAGTCACCGGTCGATGGCCACCCGAAACGCTTCAAACTTTCGCCCACCGAACTCCGCATGAAACCCGCCGGTGAATGGAACACCGTCGAGGTGAGCGCCCGCGGCAAAACCTTGACCGTCTGGCTCAATGGCGCCGTCATCTGCACGTATGACTCTTGCGAAGCACCAAAAGGGTACATTGCGGTGGAATCGGAGGGCTATCGGGTTGAGTTCCGGAATCTGAAGCTCAAGGAGTTGAAGTAAAGACGATTAGAAGTCGAGCTTCTCGCCCTTGGGAGCCAGGCTGTTAAGATAGGCCATCAAATCATTGAGTTCCCCTTCAGCGATCTTGCCGCGCCACGGCGGCATGTAGAGCGGCGCCGCGGGCTTTTTCGGGTCCATGACCGGGATTTCGCGCTGACCATCCAGAATGCGCTTTTTGAGTTCGTCTTTGGTGTAACCCTCGGACACAAATTTGAGTCCGGGCACCTGTTGGGCGGTCTTGGCATTGGGATTGGGTACGCCACCCTGGCCTTCAGAACCGTGGCAACCCGCGCAGCCATACTTCTTGTAGATATCTTTGCCGCGCTCAATCGGCGTCATCAGCGCCGGCGTCTTGAGGAACCCGACCAGGTTCGTATCGGTCATCGAGAGCAGAAACTCGGTCAGCGCGCGGGTTTCCTGCTCAGAAAAGTTGAATTGGGGCATAAGTGTCCCGGGCGTGATGGCTTGGGGGTTTCTGAAGTGGGCAATAATCCACTGGGTGTCGTGGCGCTTGGCGATTTCATCCAGGGCCGGGCCGATGGTGCCGCCCTTGCCGGCGAGGCTATGGCACTCCTGGCAACCTTTCTCCTGAAAGAGACGCCTGCCCGCGGCTATCCCGGGCAGAGTTTTCATGGAAACATAATAGGCGCTCAAAGGTTCGCCGGTGAAACTCAGGACGTAAAGGGTAAGGGCTTCGAGGTCAGCTTCGCTCGCTTTGATGGGGGGCATAGACGAACCGGGCGTGACTGACGCGGGGTTTTTGAAATGCTTGATGAGCCATTCGGGACTCCGGCTGGCGCCCACTTTTTCCAGTTCGGGACCGATGATACCGCCACTGCCGTGGAGCTTATGGCAACCGATGCAACCGCTTTCCTCGAACACCGTCTGGCCGCGCACCAGTTGCGGCGCGTTGGGAATGTCCGCCGGCAGATGGCACTTGGCGCACGCGGATTGGATGTATTTCATCTCGATCATGGGGCGGTCCCAATGCTCGATGTGGCCGTGAGCGGCTTCGCGCGTGGTGGCGCGGCCCTGGCCCTGGTGGCAGATCGTGCAGCCGAATTTGTCGAAAGGGTGGCGGTCGTGGTAAGGGTGATAGGCCAGGGGCAGCGGCAGGCCGGCGTAGCTGGGGTCTTCCACCGCCGCATGGCAGGTCGTGCAGCGGTCCACCCGGTCCGGCTCGGTCAACACAAACTGGCGCACCTCAGCCGGGAGGCGGGCGGCCTCCGAGCGTTGTTCGGGCGTCGCGGCGCGGGCCTGCTCCAGCTTGATGTATTTACGCTGCCAGACTTTCCACTCACGGAATTGGTCCTTATAGAAAGCCACTACCACCAGTGCTCCGACCAGCACGCCGAGCACCGTGAACCAGGGATATAACTTGCGAAGGGAATCATTCATAACGCAAGCCGCCGCACAAAATCCGAAGTCCGAAGGTCGAAGGCCGAAAAGCCAATCAACAGCGGGAGGCTTCGAATTTCGGCCTTCCGCCTTCTTTCGGGTTTCGGGTCTCGGGTTTCGGATTTCATGCTTTCAGTGACCCTCAGCAGCAACCGCCGGCGCCGGTTTCCACGGCGTTTGCCAGGACCAGTTGGGTCCTCGGAAGAAAGTGCCGATGACGGTCAGGATGACCGCTACGATCAGGCTAATGGTAAACAAAGTCAGCGCCGTTTTGCGCTCCCTGGAAAACCAGACGCCTACCCCGGCGCGCCGCCGGTCGAGGTATGGCAAAAGCAGTAACGCAAAGACAAGCAGCGCCGGGATGATCACCCCGCCCCATAGCGCCGAATAGGAAACCAACTCCTGCAACCCTAAAAAGTACCAGGGCGCCTTGGCGGGATTGGGGGGATGAACCGGATTGGCGATTTCCTCAAGCGGCGCGTTGAAACAGATCGCCAGCACCAGGACAACGGCGCTGACGGCCATAAATAAAAGCAGCTCGCGGAAAACCAGGTTCGGCCAGGTGAAAACCTCGTCTTCAGGCTTGATCCCGACCATTGGGGTGGTGCCCCTTGCCAGTTCCATCAGGCCATAAGTCTTCGTGCCGGGAAGCTGGGCGGCCGGCAGCTCTTCCTGGCTCGGCTGAGGCTCCGCGGGGGCGGCCAAGCCGCCATCCTTGCGGACACGCCAGACATGGACGGCAATGAGGACCGTGATAACCCCCGGCAGAACGAGCACGTGCAGGACATAGAAACGAATGAGCGCCGACTCCCCGACCACATGGCCGCCCAGGAAAAGGAACTGGAGTTTCTTGCCAATGATCGGCGCATAGCCGGCAATGTTGGTGCCGACCGTGATCGCCCAAAACGCGAGTTGGTCCCAGGGCAGCAGATAGCCGGTGAACGACAGCGCCAGCGTGAGCAGTAAAAGGGACACCCCGACGACCCAATTGAATTCGCGGGGCGGTTTGTAAGCGCCGGTGTAAAACACTCGGCATAGGTGTAACACCGCGCAGAGCACCATGAGGTGCGCCGCCCACCGATGCATGTTGCGCAGGACTTGCCCGGCCGTGACGACGAACTCCAGGTCCTTCATGTTCTGGTACGCGTAATCCGTCGCGGGCACGTAATAGAACATCAGTAACACGCCGGTGACGACAAGGATGAGGAACAGGTAGAGGGAGATGAGGCCCAGGCCCAGCGTGGTGCGGAATTTCAACACCCGCCGATTGACCTTGGCCGGCTGGAAATGCAGGAAGAAACTCGAGATAGCTACTTGGGAGCGCTCGAGGTTGCTCTCCGGCAAGCCGATTCGAAAAATCGAGCGGCCGAGCCGCGTGTCCCTGAACATTTTCCAGATGCGCTTGAGCATGTTAGACTAAACGACCAGATATTTGTCCGCCTTGACCGGTTGCGACGTGTCGATGACCAGATGCCCGTCGCGGCTGAGAGCCAATTCAAACCATGCCAGCGCCGAAGGCGCCGGTCCGCTGACCACGACGCCGCTTTGATCGAATACACTGCCGTGGCACGGGCAATGGAATCCGCTCCCGGCCAGGTTGACCGTGCAACCCAGATGGGTGCAGATCGCCGACGCGGCGCGGAAGCTGTTGCCTTTGCGGAAGAGGAAGACCCGAAGGTTGGGCATGAACGTCGGGCCTTCGGGGTAATCCTCAGGTTTAAGCGCTTTGAATCTGCGGTCGGGCTCGTAGAGCACGTTGGGCACCAGAAAGCGACTGGCGGCCGCCAACGATGCCCCGAGCGCGAACAACGCGGAGCACCAGCCCAGCGACAGCGCAAGGAACGTCCGCCGTTGCAGTTTGTCTTCAGGCATTTGCGTCATATTAAGTCAAAGGTCCAAAGTCCAAAGTCGGAACCCGCTCGGTCCAAAGGTGCGACGCACGGAGTTGGACTTTGGACTTTCACGCCGGCACCCACTCCACCCTTTCCATCGTGATGGCGCCGGTGGGACAACGTACCGCACACAAGCCGCAGCGAATGCAGCGGGTCTCGTCCTTGATGATGCCGGCGTGTTCGCCGGCTTGCGGCACGCGCCCGTATCGGGCCAGCAGCGCTGCCTGCAGTTGCTCATCGCCCCGCACTGCCAGGACATCGACCAGGCGCAGGCAGTTCTCCGGACAGACATCCGCGCAGCCGCCGCAGAGGATGCATTTGTCGCCGTCGAAAATGGGGCTGATGTGGCACTGGAGGCAGCGCAACCCTTGCACGGCCGCCTCTGGCTGCGGGTAGGCTCGTTCAACTTCGGCAATGCCGATGCGGCGGTCCACCGGCAAAACCGGCGGCGAACGGTGTGGCATCTTTTCATAATCAACCGGCATCCGGTAATTCTCGGTCGGGTAGCTGGTAATGCGCGCTTGGCGCGAGGGTTCAGGCACCCGTCCGGTCAGGTATTTGGCAATCGAGCGAGCCGCTCGCTGGCCTTCCGCCACAGCGGTGATAATGATTCTGGGCCCGGAGGCCACGTCACCCCCGGCGAAAATGTCCGGCCGCGAAGTCGCGAGCGTTTCTGAGTCGGTTTGCAACGTGCCGCGCGGAGTAAGCTTGAGATCGTCCTCGGGACGAACCCAAGCCAGGTCGGCGGACTGGCCGATGGCCAGCACCACGGTGTCGCAATCGACGGTTTCCTCGCTGCCTTCGATGAATTGAGGGTTGAAACGCCGGTTCTCATCGAAGATCCGGCTGCACTTAATGAGTTCGATGCCGCTGACTTTGCCTTCCCGGCCAAAGATGCGCCGCGGGCCGAACCGGGTATGCAGGCGGATGCCTTCCTGTTTGGCTTCCTCGATTTCCTCGCGGGCGGCTGGAATTTCATCGAGGCTCTCCAGGCAATACATGTGCACTTCGGGAACGCCCTTCCGAATGGCTTCCCGCGCAACATCCAGCGCCAGGCGCACTTCATCCGGGGCTTCCGGTTCCCGCGCCGTCAACTGTTCCAGCGCTGTCGCTGCCTGGTGCAAGGCGGTGCGCAGTTCCGCCTCGCTCATGCCGGCGAGTTGCTCGGTCTGGCGAACCACCGAACGGGCGACATCGAAAGCAACGTTGCCGCCGCCGATCACCACGACCTTGCGGCCCAGCGTGACACGGAACCCGAGGTTGACATTGAGCAGGAATTCGATGGCCCGCAGCACCCCGTCGAATTGGACCCCTTCGATCGCCAGGTCGCGGCTTTTGTGCGCGCCGATACCCAAAAACACCGCTTCGTAGCCTTGTTGCTTTAAGTCCGCTAGCGAAAAGTCGCGGCCCAGCCGCTGGTTGCGGCGAATCTCGACCCCCAGCGAGGCAATCGCATTGATTTCCGCCTGGATGATCTCGCGAGGCAGCCGGTATTCGGGCACGCCCAGCACCAGCATTCCGCCGGCCACGTCCTGGGCTTCAAACACCGTCGGCGAAAAACCCATCAAGGCCAACTCGTGGGCGCAAGACAAACCGGCCGGCCCCGCACCAATCACGGCTACCTTCCGGCTCGAGCCCGGCCGCTCCCGGTCCTTCTGGCGCAATTGCGGGTAGACGCGATTCAGGTCGAAGTCGTCAGACTCCACGCCGAACTTTTCACACACGAACCGTTTCAAAGCGCGGATCGAAATGGCCGCATCCAGCGCGCCGCGGCGGCATTTGGCCTCGCACGGAGCGGCACAGACCCGGCCGCAGATCGAGGCAAAGGGATTGGGGCGCCGGGCAATGATATAGGCCTCCTCGTAGCGCCCCTGGGCGATAGCCTGCACGTACCCGCCCGAATCCGTGTGCACCGGGCAGCCCACGCGGCAGGCTACCTGCCGCTCGAAATAACTCACGTCTGGTATCTCGATTTTGTAGGCGGGGGGCATGGCGCTGGTCGTGAGGTGTTACTGGCGGCCGTAGCGTTCAATAGTTCAAGCATTACACGGTTACGACGCTCTCACAGCCTTCATGCAACCCGATGTAACCATGCAACCATGGAACCATGTAACTATGTAGCTAGGTAACCGGACGCAACCGATCACCTGGCAGCTCCCTTGTCGTACTTATCGTGCAGTTCTTTGATCTTGGCTTCGCCGGCGGTTTTGTCTTCCGGGGTGGCCTTGGCCAGTTTGTCGGCTACCATGCCCTTCTTGCGCACGCTGGAGTCATACGCCAGGAACTCATAGATTTTTTTGCCTTCGCCGGCGCTAATGCCGCTGCCGGGTTTGTGCATCATGCGCTTAATGTAGCGCGACCATTCGTCGGGCAGCGCGTAATCCGAATTGATCGGGCGGCTCAACTTGTGGCACTGCGAGCATTTTTGCGAGAACACCTCGTAGTTCTCCTGGATGCCTTGCGGGTACTTGGAGACGTCCACGGACGCCGGTCCTTTTTCGAACCGTTCGATGCGGGCTTTGGTTTCGGCGTCGAGCGGCTCGTCAGCAGCCCGCGCGACCAGGGTCGCACCGGCGCCGGCGGCCAGTCCTAACGCGATGATGATTCTTAATTTTGATATTTTCATATTGCTCGTAAAGATTCACCGGCCCCACTCAGCCGTCTTACCGTTTATTGCTATTGTGAGGACAATTTTTGCTCAGAACCCGAAGGAGAACTGGAATACCAGCCGGTTGTGGTTCAGCCCATCATCGTCGCTGCTCGCCATTTCGTAATCGCCCTCCAGCAAGAGCGTGTTGGTCAGGTAGTAGATGAGTCCCGCCGTGTAGCGGTCCGCTTTCCGGAAGATGGTGCCGGCGTCATTAAAGTTGCGGAGGTTGTCGTACCGCCCGACCACTTCAAAGTTATTGATCAGTGGCAGGTCCAGGTTCAGGCCCGCCAATTTGTAACCAGCCTGCGCCCACCAGCCGTGGGGATGCCAGTTTCCGATGTCGTCCGTCTCGACCCACGTATAAATATACTCGCCCTTGACCTCGACGTACGGGCCCAGGTGCAGCGCCGCGTCCAATACGCCGGCCGACCACTGCCGATGCTCCATATCATCCCAGGGGCCGGTTTGGCCGGAAACGCCGAGTTCCAGATCATAGTGCGCCTTCCAGGGATAGAACCACCCGACCCGCCCACCCGCGCCCGGTGAACCATGGAGATTGCCGGTGGAACCGTCCGACTTGAGGCCGACGTTGCCGCCCAGGTCCAGGCTGGTGCTGTTGCCGGTTATGTCCATCGAACTCGGTCCGTTGGCGCCATAAACCGAGTAACTCAGCGACTGGCCGGACGCCCCCACCGGAAGCGCCCCTCGCATCTGCGCCCCGACCCCGCTGCCGGGCAGCACGCTCCGCGGCATAGGGTCATCCGGTATCTTGTTGAGCCAACCCGCGGCCCGCTCACTGTAGGTGCCCAGGGGCAGCAGCATGTCCCCCGCAACAAAGGTCAGATAGTCGTTGTACATGTAATCCAGCGTGGCAAAGCTCAAACCCACTGAGGTCCCCGAACCGCTATCGTGCGCGGGAACGGCCCCAGTGGACCCGTTTTGCAACCTCACATCAAAACCCGCTTCAAAGAGGATATTGTCCCGCGCGCGAAACAGGAAGATCGGCGCGAAGTCCGCCAGCGTAAAACCGCTGTGCGAGCCGTCCACTTTGCCGAACTGCACCTCGGCATCGCCAACCACCATAAAGTTATGCGTCGCCGCGGGGCCTTCGGGGATCGGATGGACCGGTTGCACCTGGGACGCCGCTTCGGCCTTTTGTTGGGCATCGGTCGCCGTCTTCTGGGTTTCGTCCAGGCGCATTTTCAAATGTTGGATTTCCTGTTGGTCCTGCTCGTGCACCTTGCGGTCTTGCTCGATAATCTTCTGGTCCTGCTCGTGGGTTTTTTCCAGCAGGTCGAGGCGTTTGGTGACGCTGTCTTTGAAGGCCTTGAAGTCTTCATCGTCAACCGGTGCGGCGCGTAAGGGCAGGGCGAGGCCCAGGGCGCAGCCAGCGGTCAGCACGGCAAGAATTTGAGAACGGATTTTCATGGTGGATTTCGTTTAGGGTTGAAAGCGGTGCTATGGTGTGCCGGCGTCTTCCTGCAGGTACTTGAGAATGACTTTGGCCTGCTCGGCGGGAAGGTTGGCGCGCACGCGCATGTGGACCATGAGGGTCTTCCATTGCGCGGCGCTGCGCTCGGTCGCGTACCGCTCCGGGTGACAACGGTTGCAGTGGATGGCATACAACTCCGCGCCAGTGAGCTTTTTCTTCTCCGCCTTTTTCTCGGTCTTTTTTTCCGGTTTCGCGTCTTTCGAGGTTTTGTCCTCAGCGGAGGCGCCGGTGAGGGTGAGCCCACAAAGGCTCGCGGCGACGACCACCAGGCCGGCGCCGGCGAAGAACCGCCGTTTGAATGAACTGAGTCGCTTCATAGTCATCTGTTCCTTCGAGTTGTCTGCTTTTTCATTATGGTCGCCGCTGGCCTGCGCCGCGGCCTGCCAAGAGCGATGGGAAGTCCGGATCTGACTTCGCTCTTGCGTCGCCTTTGTAATCCGCCGCCGGAAAAGTGGCTACTTGCCGTTTGGCTTTTAGTGATTGCCTATTGGCCTGATGAACCTTGTAGAGGAGATTCGGCGGCGCTTTCGGAGCGCAGCCTTTCAGGCTGCAGAAGTGCCGAATGCCTGCCTTGCTCCCGGACCGCGCCGGGTCGCACGCCCTGCAGCCGAAGGCGACTAAAGGGCCGAGACCTCAGTCGCGGCCCCGTCCGTTCAGACCGGTAACTGTGACCTCAAGCTCGCGCGATATTCCGTCGGCGCCATGCCGACGTGCTGTTTGAAGAGACTGTTGAAGCGGGGGATCGAGCCAAAACCGGCGGCAAAGACGATCTCCGAGATGCGGAGCGAGGGGTCCACCAGCAAGCCTTTGGCTTTTTCCACGCGGACCCGGCCCACATACTCAGTCAGGGTCATGCCGGTGGCCTTCTTGAACAGTTTGCAAAAATAAAACCGGCTGACATGAACGTGCTCCACCACCTGCTCGAGGGTGATGGGTTCCTCGACATGGGCCTGGACGAATTCTTTCGCACTGGCGACGGCTTCGGGGTCGGCCTCCGAGGAGGCCAGGGCCTGGCGGCTGGCAAAATCCGCCAAATACTGGGCGAAAACGTCCAGCAATTGAATGACGGCCTGAAATCGATCGGCGGGCAGGACCGGCGTTTCGAAGTAGGCCTTGCGCGTCTTCTTGACCCACTCCGCGCCCACTGCGCTTCCGAGCATCTTGAGGACCATCAGGAAATCGCGTTCCGTCGGCTCGCGCCGGAAGACCTGGCCGCTCAGCAGCGTCGCCACATGGCATCCGCCCACCACCACCGGGGCGGCAACCACCGTCAGACCCGCATAGCAGTAGACTTGTTGGGTGCTGAGTTTTCGCCCGGCATTCCGCTGTGCCCGCCTCTCGGTTTCCAGGCAAAGTTCGCAGCCCGCCGGCGCCTGCGCTGCCAAAGCACAAAATGGGTTTTCGGCGGGCCCAAAGTTCCGGTGTCGCCGTGGGCCCTCGGGAGGGACGACCTTAAGCGACACCCCTGTCGCCCTGCGAAAGGCGGTCTCATAAAACTGGACGACTGGCAACCGCGCTAGATCCTCGAACGCCAGGGGCTTCACGGGGGCGAATAGTATCAGGCACCTGGGCCGTGACAAGGCCCGAATGGGGTGGTGGAATGCCCAGGACCAGAAAAGGTTCGGGGATTTACGATTTACGATTTACGATTTACGATTGCGCCATGTTAACTGGCAGCGGAATCCGGTTTATCGGTGCTTCATTTCAAAGACTTTGCCCTCCTGGGTCTTTGCGAATCGCGCGTTCATTTAAAGGACTCGGCGATCGGTAATTATAAAATGTCCTTTGTGCTTTTAAAGTTCCTCCTTGGCTCCCTGGCCGTCCTCAGCCTGGGGCTGACGCTCTGGCAATGGCTGGTCGCCCGGCGCTTTCCTTTGCATCAGCGCCTGCCCTCTCCTGCCTTCGCCCCGCCGGTCACCCTGCTCAAACCATTGAAAGGCTGCGACCCTGCCACTGAATCCTGCCTGCGAAGCTGGGTCACTCAGGATTATGCTGGCCCGGTGCAAATTCTTTTCGGGGTTGCCTCCGCCGATGATCCGGTTTGCCCGCTCGTGCGCGCACTTATCCAGGAGTTCCCCGGACGCGACGCCGAATTGGTCGTCTGTGGGCCCCTCCTGGGTGCCAACCTTAAAGTTTCCAAACTCGCGCAACTGGGGCCGCTCGCCAAACACGACCTGCTGCTCATCAGCGATGCCGACGTGCATGTCCCACCCGATTTTCTCGCGAACGTCGTCGCTCCCCTGGAAGAGACTTCCGTCCAGGAGAGTTCTGCCCCCAGCGGGCTTTACGAGCCGAAAGACGCGAAGCGTTTGGAGTGCCCGCGCTCCGCGCCGCTTTCAATCGCGGTCGCCGAGCGCGCAAGTGCTCACAACGGGGAGGCGGAACCCGCAGCAGCTCAGAGCCCGCGCACCCCAAACGCTTTATGCGATATACAGGCGCGCGTCGAGCAGAGGCAGGTCCTGCCTTTGTTCCCTGGCCCAGGTGCTGTTGGCCTGGTTACTTGCTTCTACCGTCTTGCCAATCCCACTACGCTGGCCATGCAATGGGAGGCGGTCGCCATCAACGCCGATTTCTGGAGCCAGGTGTTGCAGGCCCGGAGCCTCAAGCCGCTCGATTTTGCTCTCGGCGCCGTCATGGTCGTCCGCCGCCAGCAGCTTGACGAGATGGGCGGGTTCGACGCTCTGGCCGATTGCCTGGCCGACGATTACCAATTGGGCCACCGCCTCGCACAGCGAGGTTACCGCATCGTTCTTTCACCAGTGGTCGCCGAGTGCTGGGACGAACCAATGGGGTGGGCCGCCGTCTGGAAGCACCAGCTCCGTTGGGCGCGCACCATCCGTGTTTGCCAGCCGTTGCCCTATTTTTTCAGCATCCTCAGCAACGCTACCCTCTGGCCGCTGCTCTGGCTGGCCGCGTTTCCCGGCAGGCTTGAGCTGGCGTTCGCGCTGGGGTGCGGCGCCGTGCGAATCGCGACGGCACGCAATCTTACCTCTCTCATTAATATCCCGCTGATGGAGGTGGCGAGTGACGCGTGCCAGGTGTCTCGGGTTCGGACACCAAGGCACTCGCCGCCCGTCACTCGTCACTTCACTCCGCTGTCCTCCGCCTGGCTGCCTCTTCTCAAAGACCTCCTCCAGGCTGCCATCTGGCTCCTTGCCTTTCTGGGCAACCGCATCGAATGGCGCGGCCAAAAAATGAAGTTGCGCCCCGATGGAACGCTCGTCCGCCCGACGCCGAAGCCGAATTCGCCCTCCGGTTAATGGATGAATTGTTATTAAGATTAGTATGATAATTAGGATTCGGAGGCGAGCGCTCAAGACTATGTCGCTTTAAATCTTTTCACGATCGTACAGAAAAAAATTCATTCTTGTTGGCGGTTCTTTTGTTGATGAATTTCTTCCTTGAGCAAATCGCGACAGAGCTCTTTTCGTTGCCGCAAAACCGCAAGTTGAAAAATCACCGGTAAAACCCGGTGTTTTATGTGCTGCGGCCGACTCTTTCGCGCGCGTGGCATCGGCATTGCTTAAACGTCGAGCCAATGAAAAGTTTCGACTCACCGCCTCCTCTCGTCGCCGCGGTCCAAAGTCCTCCAATTTTGTTGTTGCAATCGTCGAGGCAAGTCTTATAATTTTCATTACCAGCATGCATACACTCAGGAGTCCCTCCGCGCTAGCTGAATTGTTTTTAGTCGTTAGTTCTAACAATAGAAAAGACCTGCTATGAAACTCAACTCCTCCCTCCTGCACCCAACCCGTCTCGGCCTGGCACTGGCTATCACTTCAATGGCCTCCTATGTCGCCCAGGCTCATCCCTACGCCTCGGGCGTCACCGGCACCAACGGCACCGGCTTTGTCTCGTTCACCATGAATGAGGCCGGCGCCACTGTTACGGTCACCTTCGATGACCTGTCCACCACCAATCTCGGCGTGCTGCCAAAAGGCCGCACCAATTTTTTCCTCGGCACCCATGCCGGTTACAAAATCACTTGCTCCAAGCTGGGCAACGGGATTCCTTTCCAAATCACTAGCGATGCGGATCCGTTGGCCGTCTGGAGCACGCCCAGAGGCGTCGCTGTCGATAAGAACCCCAAGATTGGCGCCAATTTTGGCCAGGTCTGTGTGGGCTCTGCCACCACTGGCGGCCGAGGCCTTGGCTTGTATCTGCTCACCGCGGACGAACAAACCCTCCTGAAGGGCCCCATCGGGAGCGGCTTCTGGTCCGGCGGCGGCAATGGGCCGTATCGAATCCGTGCCAATGATGACGGAACGTTCCTGGTGAACGATTTCTCAACCCCTAACGCTTGTCTGTTGCAATTCACCCCTGATCTGAGCAGTTCCAACCTGGTGCTTGCAATCATCGGGCAAACTGCCGCCGTGAATGCCGGAATTCACGGCGATTTATTTGGCTGCGGTATCATGCGAGGTTCTCTAGCCGCCGGAAATCTTGTTTTGTATACTTTTGATTCCGGCATGGGAGCGCCCTCCGACACCAACTGCATCTTGGGACCGCTGACCAGCCCCGGCTCGTTTAACTGCGTTTTCCAGTACAACATTGGTTCAGGCCCGCTACCCTGGAACAAGCGTCCGGACTTTGCCTACACCTACGGTCTGGATGGCATTGCGGAACTGCGCACCGAGGGAGACATCGGAAAAGATGGAAAGATCATTTGCGGGTTCGGCCGCGCTAATAGCTCCAATCCCAACCTTCAGATTCTCAGGCCGTTCCTCACCACCAACGGAATCACCGGTGACCCTGTTAACGCAGCTATTCAAAACGCGGCCAAAGATCCCACCAATTGGGTTTATACCGGTGGCGTCACCCCGCCCTTTAATACCCCGCCGACTGGGACCGATCCCTGGGCAGGGATCAACGGCTCGGGGATCCAAAATGGAACCTATGCCGGCGTCCGGGTTTCGCCTGACGGGGTGTATCTTGCCTCGGGTGACATCAATAACGGCCTCACCATTGCCAACCTGACCAACGGCATTCCCAACGAGGGCACTATCTTCGGCATACCTAATACCCCCGCCACAGCCAATGCCCGCGGAATGGATTGGGACCCGGCGGATAACATTTGGACGATCAGTTCTGGTACGGCTCTGCTACGCTGTTGGTCTCTCGGCCTGACCACGAGCTGCGTCACCAGCAACGATTGGACCGGCACTAATGGCACTTTCCAGTTGGCCGTGCCCCCGGTCCAAGCCTCAGTGGCCACCATGAACGCGACCGCATCTCAGAATTATGTCAACAACACCGTTAACGCCGGCACCCCGATCCCAGGCGTGTTCCGCATTAGCCTCAACACGAGTGATACAACCGCTACGGGGCCGGTCACCGTTGGTTTCGTTCGCGCCGGCACCGCTGTTTACACCAATAATTATACGATCAACACCAATCAGACTCCCAACGGCGTCACGATCACACCCACCAGCGTTATCTTCCCTGCGGGTGTCTTCTCCGGCTCGAACGGCCCGAACTGGAATGTAGATGTCAAAATCACACCCACGGCGCTTCCGGTGAGCGGCCCGACATTATCGTTTAACTTCAGGCTCCTCAGCGGCACAAACTACTCCGCCGCCGCCCCGCTCAACGGCAGCATTGCCATCCTCAACACCGGGCCGCAGTTGCTCCAATTGTCCGCTGCTTCTCCTTCGACCTTGGGAGGCATGAACCGCGGAATTCTAAACGACCAGGCCCGGTTCATAATTACGCGCCTGGGTGATACCAACGGTCCCAACAATGACGCGGTCAATCCCATCGTTCAAAGGACCTTTACCGTCCCCAATATCAATTATTTTCCTCCGGCCACGGGCTCCAACTTCATGGCGAAGTTAGGTGTGGATTTTACTGCGGGAGCTCAGAATTTTGCCGGGTCCCTGCCCTCGGATGGTTCTCCCGGAATCGTGATCGCCCCCGGCGCAGTAACGATTAATGCTATGGTTGGCAACCCGGTGAAGCATGCCAACACCAGCCTTACGAGAACCAATTTACAGGTGATCATAAATCTGACCAACGTCTGCAACACCGGCACCACCCCCGGCTGCAACACCAACTTGCTCAGCGTCGAAAGTCTCCCCTACCAGGTCACCACCGCTGCGCTTACTTTGAACGAGTTCGATAATGCCCTCGGCGGCGAAGTGGTCCTTTGGTCCAATCCGCTGACCAATTCGCTCGACAGCACGAACTGGACGTTGGTCTATGGAAGCATCAATCAGGGAGCCAGCCCAACCCTGCCGCTGGTTGTTAGCAATTACGACAACTCGGCGAACGTCAACGGCAACGATTATTATGCCTGGTTCGGCAAACCGGTGAACGACGCGGCCAATGACGCTGGTGTTGTCGTCCCGCAATCCGCTGTGATGGTTGCCAACAACTGGACCAGTGCCTTGAAAGTGTCGGTCAACAAGGCCCAGAACAACCTCGGCGAATCCGGCGTGAACCTCTATCCGCAAATCCCGGGAGCGCCGTGGACCGGCAGCAATTTCATGGTCTTCCAGGGCAACTATGCGTTGCGCTTTGACATGTTCCTCTCGCTTTACGATTTCGGGCTCAATAACCCGACGATCGGAACTCCGGCCAGGGAATTCGCCGCCTTTGGCATCAACCATTACGGCACCAACGTCAATTGGCGGCTCGACATCAACCCTCGCGCGGACGGCACCGGCGCCCGCCCCATCAACGCTGATGGCGAATGGTGCTCCATTGGTGCCGCCAGCGGCTCCATTACCCCCGCCGATTACGATATGTTCATTTCGCCGGCGTTCATCAACCCGATCTTTGGCGACATCCCCTTCAACACTGGCACTAACAAATATGGTACTAATGACCCTACTTGCGTTACTGCCTGTAACATTATCATTACCAACATCGGCAACACCAACCTGCAAACCATTCCTTTTACTACCAATGGGTTCATCGGCATCGCTTTTACCAACGCGTACCAGTCATCACCCGGGTTCTATACCGGCGCCACCAACGTCTTCGGGAACGCCGGCGTTCCGAATGACCAACAGAGCGCCAATAACAATGCCGTCGGTGGGGGCCCACCCGCCGTTCTTACTTCGCCGCAAAATGGAATCATCAAGAACCCACCCTTCTCCGGCATCAACAAAAATGGCGGCGCGCCGGACAATGCCTGGGTGGACGTGAGTCTCGAACTCACCCGCCAGACCAACCTTACTCTGAAGGTGGCGCAGCAGCCTATCTTCAACTCCAGCATCACCACCCCTATCTTCGGCACGCAAAATCCCATTGCGGCGTTCGGCGGAACGCCCATGCTGGGCTATTTGGATCCTAATCTGAACCTCAGCGATTACAGCGCTTTCGTCTATTTTTCGAATGTGCGCATCGTCGAGCTTTCTCCGTTCATCCCGTGGACAAATCAGCCGCTCAGCCTCATTGTGACCCAGGGCACAACCGTTTCGCTCAGTTCCGGGGCCACCTTCGCCTCTAATCCTCTGACGAATACCTGGTACGTAGGCACTACCGCTGGACCATTTCCTGCTGGAAGTATTGAAAATGGAACCCCAACCGCCGCTATTATTACGAACGTGTTCAATGCCACCAATGCGGTCACGAATCTGACGGTGACCAGCATCCAAAGCGGCACAAACTATATCTCCTCCTGGAGCGATCAGGCGGGCTCGATTACCAACTACCTCTCGGTCGTTGAAGTCATCGCGGGCCCCGGAAACAAGACCGTCAACGCGGGCGTCACCACCAACCTCGCCGTGACGCCGACGGGCAATGCCCCACCGACCTCCTACCAGTGGAAGCGCGGCGGAACCAACCTCGTGGCGGGCACGCAAGCCGGCAGGTTTAGCTCGTTCGGCGGTGTGACCACCGCTACGTTGACCATCACCAATGTTCACCCAGAGGACGCCGGTGTTTATTCGAACCTCGTGGTCAATGCCAATGGCAGTGTCGTGGCAGTCGGCACCTTGACGGTCTCCGGCGCGGTGGTCAATCCGGCCAATCAAACCAATCTGTGGGGTTCCACCGCGCAGTTCACCGTCTCGGCCGCGGGCACCCCGCCCTTCACTTACCAATGGCAGAAAGGGGGCGTGAACCTGAGCGACGGCGGCAATGTCGCTGGCGCCACCACCAGCGCGTTGACCCTGAGCAGTATCACCAGGGCCGACCAGGCCATTTATACCGCCGGAGTGACAAATATCGCCGGAGGTGTTATCAGCAGCGCCGGTACCTTGACCGTCCTGGTGCCACCGCCGACCCTAGCGACCCCGTCGCTCTCAGGCGGCAATGTGGTGTTGAATTTCAGGAGCACGAACATTTTCGACACCACCAACGCCTTCATCCTGCAAGGCTCACCGTACCTTACGAACCTCCCGCCGAGCCCCTTTACAAATATTCCGGCCTCGTTCACCACCAACAACACCGGAGGATTCCAGGTCACCGTGCCTCAGCCCGGTACGAGCGCGTTCTTCTACCGTCTGCTGCACGTGAACTGACGATGGTGATGTTGTGCCGCAGCAACTCCTCAGACCCGTGCCGGAGGGCGGGCGCTTCGTCCGCGCTCCGGCGGGTCAATCAACCACCACCCCGCGCTCTTGCCGTCAAGGTAGGGCGCGATGTCCTCATCGCGCCGCTCGCGATGACTCATCACCGGTTACCGCAAAGGCCTACGGGCGCTTGCCCTGCGCGCCAGGCCATGCTACGCTCTATAAGTGTCAAGATTCATTAAAATGAGACCAGGTAATATAAAAATGCTTGCTCAAAGGCGGGCGGGTCTTCGCCGTTATTTTCGCGCGACGCCTGACCCCGCTTTCACCTTAATCGAATTGCTGGTTGTCATCGCCATCATCGCCATTCTGGCCGCCATGCTCCTGCCGGCATTGGCCCGGGCCAAAGCCAAGGCCCAGCGCACCCAGTGCCTCAGCAACAAGCACCAGATCACCATTGCCTGCGCTATGTACAACCATGATTGGGAGGACTACCTGGTTCCCAATGCTCCTGTAGGCGCTGTGGTTTTTGGGCAGTATGTTGGCTGGTGTCCCGGCACGGAGAACTGGTTGACTTCACCCTGGAACATCAACCTGGACGCTTACAGGACCAACTGCCTCGGTCCTTATGTAAATAATGTTAAGGTTTACAAGTGCCCGACCGATAACATCCCCTCGGATAACGGCGACCGGATTCGCAGCATCTCTATGAATCCCGCCTTGGTTGGGGACCTGGCGAGGATGCTCCCGTCGCTTGAGATGCAGAACATGAGTAGTATGATCAAAGGTTGGCAGGTGTTCACGAAGGTGCCCGGCCTTAACTGTATTGGCGTGGCGAATATCTGGGTTTTTGCCGACGAGGCCATGTACAGCCTTAATGACGGTTATTTGCAATGCGACCCGGCAACTCCAGAGTACCCTGACATCCCGGCCAACTACCATTCCGGTGGCAATTGCTTCTCATTTGCGGACGGCCACACTGAATATAAAAAGTGGATATACAGTACCAGCGACCCAAAAGCCGGTCTCCTTAACGTCCCGTACGCGAAGAATGCAGTCAACTCCGGCATGCCTTGGGGCAGCTCTGGACTCGATCTGGATTGGCTATGGCTCAGGCAACATACCTCTTGCCCCCCATAATCTAAAATCGTAAATCATAAACTCCCTTTGGGACGGCTGGGACGCTACGGGACGCTCGTGGGACGGTTGCAAGAGTGAGAATCGACCGTGTTTACCGACTCGGGGACGGTGGGACGGCTGTACACCCCAAGGTACCCTCTATCCCCCTCCCGCTCGTCCACCAACACCAATCAAAGGGAATCAAAGCCAATCAACACCAAAATGTTCCATCCCCCAAATTTCTCTCTGTCCCTGTCCCGGTAACCGTGCTCCCAGATTTCGGTCACCTCCCGGTAACCGCTGGTAACCTGTGGTAACCAATGCAGCCACCACCCGCCGCCGGTAACCGCTCGGTAAGTCCTGGCAGGCCCTGGTAGGTCCTGGTAAGTGCTGGTAACCCCCCCCAGTCCTCCAAGTGCGAGCCTCGCCTCTCCTTGGCCCCCATAGCTCAAGTCGAAAAACCGCCTGATTTCAAAGCATTTCAAACCTCTTCAGAGCATGAACCCACCACCCCATTACTCCAACCGCCTCCCATCGCCCCACCCGTAAATCGTAAATCGTAAATCCCACAAAGTGCTTGCTGCTTGCACTCCGCATGCTTGCAAGTTAGAACTTCTTTTCCATGAGCACGAACTCTGCACAGCAATTCAAACGGCAACTCAATCGACGCCTCTTTCTGAGCCGAGCCCTTAAAGCCGGAGCCATACTGACTATCCCCGAAATTATCCCCGCGAGCGTGCTGGGTCGGGACGGTTCGGTGCCGCCGAGCGAGCGCATTGTGATGGGCGGCATCGGCATCGGGAACCGGGGCTCTTACGACCTCGGCTGCTTCCTCGAGGAGCCCGATGTTCAGTTTGTCGCCGTTTGCGACGTCAAAGACGAACGCCGCAAAGCCGTCAAGAAGCGCGCCGACGACAAATATGGCAACCAGGATTGCGCCACCTACCGTGACCTGCGCGACTTGCTGGCGCGAAGCGACATCGACGCGGTGCTGATCGCCACCGGGCCCAACTGGCACGCGACGGCGGCGTGCCTTGCAGCCAACGCCGGCAAAGACGTTTATTGCGAAAAACCCTGCACGAAAAATATTGCGCAGAGCCTGGCACTGGCGGAGACGTTTCGCCGCACCGCCCGGGTCTTCCAGGCGGGCACTCAGCGGCGAAGCCTGCCCAATTTCGCCTTTGCCGTGGACCTGGCCCGGCGCGGCAAGCTCGGCAAGCTCCGCACCTTGCATGCCCAGCCCAACGGCTTGAAGACCACCATGAGCGGCTGGGCCAAAGCCGAAACCGAGCCGCCCCGCGACGAGGTGGACTGGGACCTTTACCTGGGACCGGCAGCGTGGCGGCCTTACAACAAGGCGTTGTTGGACGGTTTTAACTTTGAGAAAGGCGGCGGATTGGTTGGCGGCGGCTGCCTGGAGTGGGGCTCGCATTGCGTGGATCTCTGCCAATGGGCCAACGATGCTGATCAAACCGCCCCGGTCGAATACGAGCCGAAACCCAAAGAACTCCATGCCCTCTACGCCAACGGCGTCAAGCTGGTCATGCGCGACGACGGGTGGCTTGGGTTGGGCTCGTGCCCGGTCCGCTTCGAGGGGGATCAAGGTTGGGTTGAAACCGGCGATGACGGCGATATCGCTGCCAGCTCCCCCGGCCTTTTGGTCGGCAAGGGCGCCAAAGTCTCGGGTTACCCGGCCAATTTCCATGTGCGCGACTTCCTGGATTGTGTCAAGACCCGCGGACGGACCCGGGCCAACCCCGAAGCGGCCTGTCAGGCGCACATTGCCTGTCATGCCGCCAACATCGCGCTCTTTCTTGCGCGCAAGCTCAAGTACAACCCCGTGAAAAATGAGTTCATTGGAAACGAACAGGCCAATCGGCTCCGCTCCGAAGCCTTGCGTGAACCTTGGAGGCTATGAGATTCCCGCAACGCTCAACGAAAACAAGGAACACCATGACTCTTCGAAGCGAAACTCAGCCGACCCTGAACTCCAGTCCCCGGGTCGGGCGCATCTACCGGCTGCCGGTTTATGCTCTTTTGTTGCCCCTGCTGCTGGCCAACCGCTCTCTGTCATCCGCCGCTGGCGCGGAATCCAACGCCGGAAAAGAGCGCGCGCTCATTAAGGTCCTGCAGTCGGATGCTGCCCCGGAGGAGAAAGCTATCACCTGCAAGAAACTGGCCATCTATGGCACCCGGAACGCCGTTCCAGCCCTGGCGCCCTTGCTCCCCGATGACGCCCTCTCATCCTGGGCGCGCACCGCCCTGGAGGCGATCCCGGGACCGGCCTCGGACAAAGCGTTGCGCGACGCCGCGGCCACTTTGCATGGCAGGATGCTGGTGGGTGTCATCAATTCCATCGGCGTCCGGCGCGACCGCGACGCGGTGGGAATCCTGGCGTCAAAACTTAAGGACCCCGAAGCCGACACCGTCTCCGCTGCCGCGGTAGCCCTCGGCCGTATCGGTGGAAAGCGGGCTGGCACAGAGCTCGAGGCCGCCCTTCACAACTCTATGCCCGCGGCCAGCGCAGCGATCGCCGAGGGCTGCATTCGCTGCGCCCAGCAATACCTGGCTGGTGTCAAGCGCACCGAAGCGGCTGCCCTTTACGATCTGGTGCGGGCAGCCCCGGTGCCGAAACAAAAGGTGCTCGAGGCCACGCGCGGCGCCATTCTCGCGCGAGGGTCCCAGGGCATCCCGCTGCTCCTCGAGCAGATCAGGTCTTCGGACCGCTCTTTGTTTGGATTGGGTTTGCGCACCGCTCGCGAGTTGCCTGGCCCAAAAGCCACCAGCGCCGTCATCGCTGAACTGTCCACCAGCACGCCCGACCGTCAGCCCCTGCTGCTTTTGGCGCTGGCCGAGCGTGATGACCCTGCTGCACTGCCCACCATCGTTGCCTCCGCGCGCAATGGCTCGAAGAAGCTCCGCTTGACGGCGATTGGCGTGCTGGACCGTTCCGGACAGCTTTCCACCCTGCCCGTTTTGCTCGAGCTGGCGACAGACCAGGATTCGGCGGTCTCGCTGGCGGCGAAAAACTCGGTGGTGAGGATGCCCGGCGATGATGTGGATTCAGCGCTGCTGGCTAGGCTCTCGACTGCCGACACTAAGACGCGCCCGGCCTTGATCGAATTGGCTGGCCGGCGAGGCATCCAGGCCGCCCTCCCGGAAATTGAAAAGCAAACGGGTAGCCTCGATCGCGCCACGCAGAGCGCCGCCCTTCTGGCCCTCGGGCTCATGGGCGGGGACAAGGAGACGGCTGAGTTGGTCACGCTGCTCCAGCAATCTCCAGCGCCTGAGCAGCGCGCGGAGGTGGAAAAAGCGTTGCTGGCCATCAGCTCCCGCAGCGGGGAGAAGTGCGTGCCCCACATCCTGGCGTTGACTCGGAACGGCGACAGTTCTATTCGCCTCGTCGGTCTGCATGCGCTCGCCGCCGCCGGTGGAAAAGAAGCCCTGGCCGCCCTGCAAACCGCGGCCAAAGACAGCGATACCACCGTCCAGGACGAGGCCGTTCGTACCCTTTCGAGCTGGCCCAATACTTGGCCGGAAGACAGTGCAGTGGAGGAGCCTCTCCTCGAGTTGGCGAAATCGAGTCAAAATCAAACGCACCAGGTGCTGGCGCTCCGGGGTTATTTGCAGTTCCTCCAGGGTGACAAGAAGCTTCGAAACGGAGACAAAACCACGAAAATCAAAGAGGTGTTGCCTTTGTTGCAGCGCCCGGAGGAGAAACGACTGGCGATATCCGTTCTCTCTGCCGCGCCCGGAGCCACCGGTCTGATGTTGTTGGCCGAGTTGGCCGGCGAGCCATCCGTCAGCGAAGATGCTTGCTCCGCGCTGGTCAGCGTGGCGAGCAAAGACAAGCCTAGGCTGCCCAAGGAGGACCGCCAGAAAGCGCTTTTGACGGTCCTCGACAAAAGTGGCGACGCGGAGACGAAGAAGAATGCCGAAGCCGCCCTCGAAAAGCTGAAGTGAGTTCAGTAGCGCCGTAAGCCTGTGGCTCCGGCGTCTTGTTCGGAAGGACCGGCGCTAAGCCGGGATTGCGCTAAGGAGTTGGGCGACAGTCTGCCGTAGAGCATCGAACCGGAAGGGCTTGTAGAGGATGGCGTCCACGCCAATTCCCACCCCGCTGGAGTTTTCCGCCGAGCCAGTCACCATCAGCACGGGCTGCGAAGGCGCCATGGCCTTGACCCGGGCTGCCAATTCGTCCCCCCGCATGTGGGGCATGGCGTAATCAGTAATCACCAGGTCGTAGAGCCCGGGCTGATAAAGCCCTAGCGCCTGCCTTCCATCGGCCGCCTCCGTTACTGTGTGCTCATCAATCTCGAGCAGCACTTTCAGAGTCTCGCGGACCTCTGGCTGGTCGTCCACCAGCAGGATGCGTTTTCGAACCACTCTGTCTTGCCCTGTCATAAAATTCTTCCGGATTCTGATACTACTGAATGCACAATGGCACAGAAGCCGTGTGGCGCACAGTCGGGGCAAGGCTGAAAACGGTCCAGGGGGTTCCCCGGGATTACTGCCTTGCCCCAGGCGCGGAAGTGAAGTACCAATCAGCGCCGTGAGAATCCTCGGCCTCATCCCCGCACGCTATGGTTCCACTCGCTTCCCAGGCAAAGCGCTGGCGCCCATTGCTGGCAAACCGCTCATCCAGCATGTCGTCGAGCGCTGCCAAAAGGCCAAATCGCTCGCCGAGGTGATTGTCGCGACCGACGACGAGCGCATCCGCGCCGTGGCGCAGAAGTTCTGTCGCGTGGAAATGACCGCTCCCAATCACCCTAGCGGGTCGGACCGCATCGCGGAGGTGGTCGCCCGATGTCCTTGCGATGCAGTTGTGAACATCCAGGGGGATGAACCGCTGATGGAGCCCGCCGTTGTGGATGCCGTCGCCGGCGCCCTGGTCCAAACCGAAATGTCTACCGCTGCCACCTTCATCAAAGACCCAAAAGAATACGATAATCCTAACGCTGTGAAAGTCGTTGTCAGCGCCGCCGGACGTGCCTTATACTTTTCCAGGCGCACGATTCCGTATTTGCGCGAAGCCGCCAGTCGTTCACTGGACGAACAGTTGGCGGCGTTTCCATTTTTGAAGCACTTGGGCATCTACGGTTACCGGCGGGACACGTTGTTGCGGCTGGTGCGGTTTCCGGTTTCATCGCTCGAAGCAGCGGAGAAACTCGAGCAATTGCGCGCGCTGGAAAACGGCATTCCCATCGCCGTCGTCACGGTAGATTACGACAGTGTGGGCGTGGATGCGCCGGGCGATGTGCCGCGCGTGGAACGGCTCTTAAAAAGTTAACTTTTTTAACCTGTTTAACCATTTGGCAAGCGAATGAAGTATATCTTTGTAACCGGCGGTGTTGTGAGTTCCCTGGGCAAAGGGCTGACCGCGGCGTCCTTGGGCACGCTTTTGGAGAATCGCGGGCTCAAGGTGGCGCTCCAAAAGTTTGACCCATATCTCAACGTCGATCCGGGCACGATGAATCCTTACCAGCACGGTGAGGTGTACGTGCTCGATGACGGAGCTGAAACCGACCTGGATCTCGGCCATTACGAGCGCTTCACCAACTGCAAGCTGACGCGGCTAAATAATCTCACCAGCGGCCAGGTCTATCAAACTGTGCTCAACAACGAGCGCGAGGGTAAATACCTCGGCAAGACCGTGCAGGTTATTCCGCACGTCACCAACGAAATCCAAAATCGCATCCACGTCCTCGCTGAGCACACCAAGGCCGACGTCATCATCACCGAGATCGGCGGCACCACCGGCGATATCGAAGGCCTGCCTTTTCTGGAGGCAATCCGGGAGTTTGCCCTCGAAGTCGGCCCGCACAACGCGCTTTTCGTCCATGTCACCTACGTCCCTTTCATTAAAGCCGCCGGCGAACTCAAAACCAAGCCGACCCAGCAATCGGTTGCCAAACTGCGCGAAATCGGAATTGCGCCGCACATCCTGGTCTGCCGTTGCGAAAAGCCGCTCGACAAAGAATTGCGCCAGAAGATTTCCCTGTTCTGCAATGTGCCTTACGAAGCCGTCATCGAGGAGAAGGACGTGGACCATAGCATCTATGAAGTTCCCCTGATGCTCCAGCGCGAGCGGGTGGATGAGTTGGTCTGCCGCCAGTTGCACCTGGATACCCCGGCTCCGAACATGGCGCACTGGCAGGACATTCTGCGCAAAATCATTGCCCCGCAGCATCGGGTCCGCATCGGCGTGGTCGGCAAATATATCGAGCTGCAGGATGCATACAAATCTGTCTATGAAGCGATTATCCACGGCGGAGTGGCCAACGATTGCGGCGTGGAAATCCAGAAGGTCGATGCGGAGCTCATCGAGCGTGAAGGCCCCGAGAAAGTCTTGAAAGGGCTCGGCGGCATCCTCGTTCCCGGCGGGTTCGGCGAACGGGGCATCGAAGGCAAAATCCGCGCCGCGCGTTTCGCCCGCGAGAAAAGCGTACCCTATCTCGGACTGTGCCTGGGCATGCAGATTGCCACAATTGAATTCGCGCGGAATGTCTTAAAACTCCCCAAGGCTCACTCGACCGAATTTGATCCCAACACGCCGCACCCCGTCATCGCCATGCTGGACGAGCAAACGCGCGTCACCAAAAAAGGCGGTACGATGCGGCTCGGGTCCCAAGCCAGTCAACTGGTAGTGGGAACCAAGGCCGCGCGGCTCTACGGCGCTTTTGTCATCAACGAGCGCCACCGGCATCGTTACGAATTCAACAACACCTATCGCGAACGCTTCGAAAAGGAGGGCTTTGTTTTCAGCGGGTTCACCCCCGATGGCAAGCTGGTCGAGGTCATCGAATTGGCAAAGCATCCCTTCTTCATTGCCAGCCAGTTCCATCCGGAGTTCCACAGCAAACCGCACCAGCCGCATCCTCTGTTCAAAGGTTTTATCGCGGCGGCCCATGCCCAGGCGCATGGCTATAGTTGGTCGATTTGATGCGGGCTTGTGAATGCGTTGCCGATACCTCAGCGGCCTTCAAGGCGATGTCCTACTCCGACGCTATCAAATTCCTCTATAGCCTGCGCTGGTTCGGCGCCAAATTCGGCCTGAAGAACACCTTCAAGCTCGCTGCCGCGGCTGGCAATCCACAGAACCATCTCCGTTTCATCCACGTTGCCGGGACTAATGGCAAAGGTTCGACCTGCGCCATGCTCGAAAGCATTTACCGCGCCGCAGGATTGCGAGTTGGTCTCTTCACCTCGCCGCACTTGGTGGCATTCGGCGAGCGCATCCAGGTCAACCGCCAGCCTATTTCTGAAGTGGAGGTCGCCCGATTAGTCGAGGAGATGCGCGCCCTGATCGGGCAGGGATGGGGCGCCTCCGGCGGCGGAGCGCACAGTCACGGCTCCGCCCGGCAAGCTGAATCGAGCGAACCGGTCGAGCCCCGCTCCCCTCCCGGCGAGCACCCCACGTTTTTTGAAGTCGTTACCGTGATGGCGCTGCGCTATTTCGCCGCGCAAAGATGCGATTTAGTCATTTGGGAAACCGGCCTGGGCGGACGGCTCGATGCAACGAACATCGTTACACCTCTGGCCAGCGTAATTACCAATATCCAATACGACCATCAGAAGTGGCTCGGTGAGACTCTGGCCAGCATCGCCGCCGAGAAGGCGGGCATCATCAAGCCGGCCATTCCTGTCATCACCGCCGCAGAAAGCGCCGAAGCCCTGGGGGTCATCCAGGAAAACGCGCGCAGCCAAAAAGCGCCCTTAACCATCGTTTCTCCTTCAGAAGCAGAGCGCCCACCGTTGGACAGCGTCCAACTGCCTTTGCTGGGCCAACACCAAAGAATGAATGCCGCGGTGGCGCTCGCTGCTGTCCGCACGCTCGCAAGGCAGATCATCGTGAACGAGGAAGCCATCCGAACCGGCCTCTCCACCGTTCACTGGCCAGGTCGGCTGCAACTGGTCCAGCGGCCAGCCGGCCAGCAAATCCTGCTCGATGGGGCCCACAATATCGGCGGGGCGCAAATCCTGGCCGCGGCACTCAAGGAATATTTCTCGGGCGGGGGAGTAGGGCAGAACGGCGCGCTGGGGAGGGCTCTCCCTACTCTCGTGCTGGGAGTTTTGAGGGATAAAGACTGGGCGGCAATGTGTGAAATCCTGGCACCTGTGGCCGGGCGCATCCTGCTCGTGCCTGTGCCCGGCGAGCGAAGCGCTGAACCGCGAGAATTGGCCGAAGTCTGCCGGCGCGCCAACCCGCGGGCGCAGGTGATGGAACACCACTCGCTGGCTGCGGCCTTGCTGGACACAGCGCAGGACACCTTCGTGACCATTGCCGGCTCGCTTTATTTGATTGGTGAGGCCATGGAACTGCTCCACCTTTCTCCGGCGAAAACCCAGGACGAACGCGCGCTCAATGAATGGACCGGGCCAGCACAAAATGGCTTCGCTTCGGCATTGAAGACTTCTTTGTCCGCGAGCTAGAGAATGAGCTGTCGTTCCACCCCAACTGAAAAAAAGGGCGAGGCATCGCTAAGGAGATAGGCGCTCCCGCAAGCGGGACCACTGCCACCGAAGCGGCAAGTCCTGACGCCCCGGACGAAGATCTCAATTCCGGTACTTGGACTTCAGCGTATGCCTCGCCAAATGTTTTCTACGCCGTCGAGCGGCTTTTGGCAAAGAAAAGTTATTCACCGCTATTCACCGTTGGAGCCTATCGCACCATCGGGCCGAGCGGACGCGGTTTGTCCGGAAACTTCGCATCCGTCTGGTGCCGGTTGCCCAGGCGGTTCAGATGGGAAGGCGGATGAGAATACGCCGGACTGTCGAGCCGGTTGGAGGGCTTGCCGGATTTGAGTTCCTCGACCATGTCGGCGACGCTCCCCAGAACTCGCGTCGGCTGATAAACGTAATCGGCCACGCTCTCGACCCGGGTGGACCCGCTCAAGACCAGGTATGCCTGCAAACCCGCCTCGATCGCGCCGCGGATGTCCGTCTCCATCGTGTCGCCGATGACCACCGTTTGCTCCAGCGTTCCGCCTCCAGCAATATCGGCCAGCTTGCGGCAAGCCCGGTGGAACATGTAACCGTTGGGTTTGCCCAGGTAATAAGCGCGCCGGCCCGTGCTGGCTTCGAGAAACGCGGCGGTCGCACCGGCGCCGGGGCGGGTGCCGTCGCTCGAAACGGGGCACCAATTGTCCGGGTTTGTGGCCAGCAGGCGCGCGCCGCGTTCGATGCACGAATGCGCTTTGGCCAGTTTCTCCATTGAGACGGCCCCTTCGCCGACCACCACGTAACTTGGGTGCATCCCATCATTGGCGATCTTGCGCTCGTGCAGCGCCGTCAACAGGCCCCCTTCCCCGATGACAAAAGCGGTGCAGGCTGGATGAGTTTCACTGAGAAAATCAGCCGTGTTCAGCGCCGAAGTGTAGAAGTGCCGCGGCGACAAACCGGGAATGCCCAGATGCCCCAGTCGCACCGAGAGGTCTTCCGGTGTCGGTGCCGAGTTGTTGGTGAGAAACACAAATGGCGCGCCGCTGCCGATGAGCGCCTCGACAAAAGCCCGCACTCCAGGGATGAGTTGGTTCTCCCGGTAGAGCACGCCGTCCATATCAATCAAATAGCCCGTCTTCATTTCTTTGGAAGCGTCCTGTTTTCCGGGAGGTCGCCAGAACTCTTTGCTTTACCTCCCGTTCCCTGGAAAGCAGGAACGCTTCTCCGGGCTTGGAGCAGGAGCCTTGCCGCCGGGACTTTGCCGGCAAAAACCGCAGAAAAGGGCACTTTTCAACCCCATTCGGGGCTTCCTTTCGCCCAAAGTGAGCAAAAGCCGACATGAGTCCTGCCCCGGAGTGCGCCCGTCCCAGGGCGCAGCCACATCCGCACCCAGGCCAGTGCCGTGTCTCTCATTTAACTCAGTTAACCCATTTAACTCTTTGGGTTTTTACATCTTCATTGAATCTTAAGGTCCCACTTATTAGACTGCGCCATATGAACTATGAAAACAATTCCGATAGGCGCCGCCGGGCGCCTGCAGTGTCCTCTTTCCTGAACGTATGAACGTCGCCAAAAACATTTCTTTCATCCTCAGCCTTGCCGCCACCGGCGGATCGCTCGCCGCCGTCGAAATCGATCTAAGCAAACTGCCGCCCGCAGCACCCAAATCGGGCGTTACTTACGCTGGGGACATCCGTCCGCTCTTCGATGCCTCCTGCATCCGTTGTCATAGCGGGGAACGGCCCAAAGGCGGATTGCGTCTAGACACCCTGGAATCGGCGCTCAAAGGCGGAAAGGATGGAAAAGTGATTAACCCCGGCAAGAGCCAGGAAAGTCCGTTGGTCATCGCGGTGGCCCAGTTGGACCCGGAGAAAGCCATGCCGCCCAAACCCCGTGCTGGACGACGTGGTCCAGGCGGCTTTGGCGGTCCGCCCGGCTCGCCCCCAGGCGTCCCCGGTGCCGGTAATCCTCCCGGAGGTCCGGGTGGCGAGGCTCATCCCGGCGGTCCTGGCTTCGGCGGCCCTCCCGCTGGCCCTCGCGGTCCTGGCGGCCCGCCTCCCAAACCGCTCACGCCGGAGCAAGTCGGCCTGGTCCGCGCCTGGATTGATCAAGGAGCAAAGTAGCCTCGGGCACTGCCGACGCACCCCTCGTTCAGGCGTTCTTGTGCAAACACGCCTGAAGCGTCTGCAGGAGTTTGTCCGGAGTGAAAGGTTTGGCGATAAAACTGGATCCTTCCGGCAACGGCACTCGTTCACTTTCGTTGTCCGGAGCATTGCCGGAAAAGTACGCCACTTTGAGCTCGGGGCGCGTCTGGCAGAGTTGTGCTGCGAGATCGCGGCCGGAACTCCCGCCGGGCAAGCTCAAATCGGTCAGCAACAAATCGACTTTGCACGCCTGGCTTTCCCACAGCACCAGCGCTGTGGTCGCGGCGTCCGCTTCGATGACGCGATAGCCATGCCGCGTCAAAATGTAACGAGCTAATTCCCGAGCGCGAGCTTCGGCCTGGACCAGTAAGATTGTCCCCCGGAACTGCGGCTCGGCCTTTTGGCATGCGCTCGTGGCGATTGCCGCTGAAGCCGAAGCACAGGGGAAATAGATTCTGAATTCAGTACCGATGCCCGGCGTGCTGCTAAGCTCGAGCCAACCGCCGAGCTGCTTGACCAGGCCATAGACGCTGGCCAGGCCCAGGCCCGTCCCTTTCCCCACTTCATGCGTGGTAAAGAAGGGTTCGAACAGCCGGGTTTGCACTTCCGGTGGCATCCCGCACCCGGTATCGCGGACCGAAAGGCGGACGAATTCTCCCGGCCGGGCCTGGAGGTGTTCGCGTGCGGCAACTTCAGCGACCCTCACCGGTGCAGTTTGAATCGTTAGCGACCCTCCGCTGGGCATTGCTTCGCGTGCATTGAGGACCAGGTTAACCACGATGTGTTCGATAAAATGCGGGTCCGCCAGGATGTTGGGCAGGTCGGTGCGCAACGCATTCTGGAGCAGGATGCCATCGCCCAGGAGCCGGCGGACCATCGGGTCCAGGTCCTGGATGCACTTGTTCAGATTTAAGGGTTCGTTTTGGATCAACTGGCAGCCGCTCACGGCCAGCAGTTGACGGGTGATCGCCGCAATCCGATTGGCCGCCGTGGAGATCTGTTTCAATTGTCCGGCCGTAGCGGCGTCCTGCGTTTTGTTGAGGAGGATATTGGCGTGGGCATCGATGACCGTGATGAAGTTGTTATAGTAGTGCGCTACCCCGGCGGTCACCTGGCGGATCGCCTCCATTTTGCTCGTGTCGCACAGTTCTTGTTCGTGTTTCCGGCGCTGGCCGACCTCGCGGATCATCACCAGCCTGGCCGGCCCATGGTTGAACGTCAAATCCAGGGCCGTGAGCTCGACTTCGAGTAGCGAGCCATCATTCCGGCGATGCTGCCACTCGCCTCGGGTTTGAGCGCTCGAGCAGGGTCTGGCCAGATCGGCCTGAAACGCCGCAAGGGCCCCCACTGGCAGCAGGTCCTGGGCGGTCAGGGCCAGGAATTCCTGCCGCGCGAACCCATACTGTTCCAAAGCCGACTGATTCACGGCCAGAAATCGCCCAGAGCGCAGGTCCAGAATCCACATTGGCTGTGGATTTTCACTGAATAGAAAGCGGTATTGGGCCTCGGACTCCTTGATGATTTTCTCCCGCTGGTCGCGCCGGGCGATTTCTTCTGCCAATCCCTGGTTGGTTTTGGTCAATCCAGCGGTGTGCTCCTTCACTTCCGCTTCCCATTTGAGGCGGCGCGTCTGCTCTTCCCGTTCGGCCTGTTGGCGCTGCGAACATAGCGTTTCCAGGTGCCCCATGCCGATGACGAGCAAGCCCGAGGCAATGGTGTAAACCAGGTCCAGGCTGATACCTCCCGAGGCCACGGCCCCGGGCATTTTCAATAGTTTCAATAGATACAGCAAGGCCAGCGACGAAAAAGTCAGGACCAGGAACCAGCCGACACGTTCCGCGCCATAGCGCCGTACCAATCGCAGGGCGTAGGATGGAACCGAAAGTTGCAGGGTAGCGGCGAGAAAACCGAACACTCCAAAACCAGTCATACACATTCACGGCGAGCGGCCGACCACACACTTTCAATGCTGTCCAAAACCCGGACACGTCGTGTGCTTACCTTGGACAATCTGCAACTCGCCAACCCACACGGGCTTGGCACTTCGGGCTGCTTTCGTCCACTGCCGCTCAACTAGGATTTGGCAAAGCAAATCTGAAGCCACGAATGATGGGGTGCATTACCCATGGAATATCCTTTTTGAAACCACGCTGCGCCGGTGGGGGGCAGTGGCAGTCAACTCGCCCCGCGCGCCGCATCGCGTTTCGGCTTGTTTTCGCCCCGCCCGCGTCCTAGAGTACGCTCGTGGTAAAGCTAGCCAAAGATATTTGAAATTTTTCAGTTCAAGTCAGAACCCGGCACCGTTTGAAATATCTGAGAGATAATTTTACCAGATTTTTGACCTTAGAATCTAATCTCCACGACATGATCGAACTGATCCAGTTTCCCTGGAGCCCTTTCTGCATTGTCCAACGTCGCATCCTGGAATTCGCGGGCGCCAAATTCAAAATCGTCAACATTCCCAACGGTGACCGGTCGCTGGTCTGGCGGCTGACCCGGCTGCGGTATTACGGCGTGCCGATAATCCGGGATGGCCGGACTGTCGTGTTCGAGGTCGGCGAGGAGTCTCAGGTCATTGCCAAATACCTGGACTCGAAGTTCAAACTCGGCCTGTTTCCCTGGGAGCTGGAAGGAGTCCAATCAATCCTCTGGCGTTACCTTGAGAACGAAGTCGAAGGAGTCGCCTTCCGCCTCAACGATATCTACTGGCAGGAGGTCGTTCCCACGGCGGAGCGGCTGGCATTTCTGCGGCATAAGGAGCGGAAATTCGGACGCGGCTGCCTGGCAGATTGGAAGGCGCGGCAAAAGGAATTGCTGGCCCAACTTGAGCAGCGGCTGGTTCCGTTCGAGGAAATGTTGATGTTTCGCCCGTTCTTGCTGGATGCACGTCCGCGCTTTGTGGATTTCGATCTCTATGGCATGCTGGGAAATTTCCTGTATGCGGGCCATTACCGGTTGCCGGCCCGGCACCGCCATCTCAAAGCCTGGCACCACCGCATGACCAGGCTCAAATCCAGTTCATTTGCTCGTGAAAAAAAACTACATTCTTGATACTAACGTCCTGTTGCATGACCCCAACTCGCTGCTCTCCTTCGAGGAGAACAACGTCCTGCTGCCCATCGAGGTCATCGAGGAAATCGACCGTTTCAAGCGCGAGTCCAGCGAGCTCGGCCAGAACGCCCGCAACGTCTCCCGGATGCTGGACGGCCTGCGGGGCGCCGGCCGTTTGAGCGAAGGCGTGCGGCTGCCCAATGGCGGCCATTTGCGGATTCTCTTTCAAAATGGCAAATCCAGGACCAACGGCCAGGCCATCTTCGGCACCGATTCCGTGGACAACCGCATTCTCTCTCTCGCCTTCGGCATCAACAAATCCCAGCCCAAATGCCACACCATCCTCGTCAGCAAAGACATTAACCTGCGCGTCAAAGCTGACGCGCTGGGGTTGTCGGCGGAGGATTACGAAAATGATCGGGTCCTGATCAAAGACCTTTACACGGGCATGATCGAGTTAACCATGCCCCCCGAGCGGATCGCCTCTTTCCGCGCCAACGGCGAACTGGAGCTCAACGGCGGCAAGCAGTACTTCCCCAATGAATACTGCACCCTGATGGACGAGACAAATCCGAAACGCGCCGCGCTGGCCAAGGTGGACCTCAGCGGCACCAAATTGATCCCGATTACCGATTGCCGCGAGGGCATCTGGGGCATCAAACCGCGCAATCGCGAGCAGCATTTCGCTTTCGATGCCCTTCTCGAAGACCGCGTCAAGCTCGTCACACTGATGGGCAAGGCGGGCACCGGCAAAACTCTGCTGGCCATGGCCGCTGGATTGAAACGCACCGTGCTGGACCGCGAATTCCGCCGGCTGGTCGTGGCGCGGCCGACTATCTCGATGGGCAAAGAGCTCGGCTTCCTGCCGGGCTCGCTCGAAGAAAAACTCGCGCCGTGGATGCAGCCCATTCACGACGCCCTGGAGATGCTCAGCGACCTGAACATGGGCCACGAGCACCGGCGCAGCGGTGACCTGATGCGCTCCGGCAGCATTGTCGTCGAGGCCCTCAGCTATATTCGCGGCCGGAGCATCGCCAACCAGTTCATGATCATCGACGAAGCCCAGAACCTGACGCCGCTCGAAGCCAAGACCATCATTACCCGCGTCGGTCACGGCACCAAGATCATCTTCACCGGCGACCCCTATCAAATCGACAATCCCTATGTGGATTCCTCGTCCAACGGCTTCAATTATGTTGTGAGCCGCTTCCGGGCCGAATCCGTCGCCGCGCACATCGAGCTGCAGAAGGGCGAACGTTCCGAGCTGGCGGAATTGGCCGCGAATATTCTGTGATTCGGAAGAGTCCCGAGAGGATTGCCGAATTCAATGACGCTGCCTCAAAATTGAAATCATCCCCATCGTCGATGTTGCCAGGTTCATTTACTTGCTCCGGGCCCTGAGAATGATCTGAGCGCATCTCAGTTTCTTGCTGGGTTAAAGGAAGTATGAGGGAACAGGAGGTGCCAACGGTCATTCCGCCAGAATATTTCCAGACACATTAAGGCTTCGTCGCCTCGCTGACTCCAGAACTGGCCTGTGCGCTTAAATCGGCATTGTGTCTGCCGGCAGGTTGCTTCCACCGGTCCACTACCAATGGGTTCCCCGGCACGCCTTGCGGCCCTGTAGT
>Ga0210408_10000319_pt1 | contig 66616 bp, 56 predicted proteins | sample IncBWH4MmetaG_FD_155471 | JGI IMG/M metagenome (GOLD analysis project Ga0210408, IMG submission 155471) | Forest soil microbial communities from Barre Woods Harvard Forest LTER site, Petersham, Massachusetts, United States - Inc-BW-H-4-M | ecosystem: Environmental > Terrestrial > Soil >... | reverse complement strand
GTCAAAATATGTGCCAGAGCTGCCAAATTTCGGGGTACCGATCACACTCCGCCATCTATTGCATCACACCAGTGGCTTGCGCGACCAGTGGGAATTGCTAGGGCTTGCGGGCTGGCGGTATTCTCTTGACCTGATTACTGATGCCAATGTCTTGGCAGTCCTCTCGCGCCAGAAAACGCTCAACTTCCCACCAGGCTCGCAGTTTCTTTATTCCAACACTGGTTACACATTGCTGGCGCAGGTGGTGAAGCACGTCAGCGGGCAATCCTTTCGGACGTTCACCAGCAATCGCATATTCCTGCCGCTCGGAATGTCACGTACCCATTTCCGGGACGACCACGCAGAAGTCGTCAAAGACTTAGCTTACGGCTACGCCCCCCATCATGGTGGCTTCGGCTTAAGCATCCCGAACTTTGACACGGTAGGTGCAACGAGTCTTCTGACAACAGTCGAGGATTTGGCGCTTTGGGACGAAAATTTTTATACGGCGCGTGTTGGCGGAGCGGCACTTGTCAATCAATTGCAAGAGCGAGGATACCTTAATGATGGCACGCAGCTTAGCTATGCGGCTGGCCTTGAGATCGGAAAGTATCACGGCCTGAATATCGTCAGCCATGCGGGCGGGGATGCCGGTTACCGAGCTGATCTGATACGGTTCCCTGATCAGCGTTTTTCGGTTGCTCTCCTATGCAATCTGGCAAGCATAAATCCGAGTGTGTTGAGTCGGAAGATTGCAGACATCTACCTCACCTCCTTATTTAGCGCCGCCGGCCCGCCGACCACTGGACCGGCACTGTCACCACAGCCAACGGGCGACCAGTTAAGAAAATGGGACGGACTTTACCTCGATCCTGACGAGAGCGATCGAGTTATGCGGGTTCGCCTGGGAAGCACCAATCTTCAGAGCGGTCTCAACGCCGACGGCAGGCTCTCCGATTTAGAAGCAACGAGCGACGCCCGGTTTCGCTACACCAAAGAGCCGCAGACAGAGCTTGTTTTTCAAGCTGGTGGAAATGGAGCGCCCGACACACTGACGACCTATATCGACGGGAAAATGCAGCATCATTATTCGCGCGTGCTGCCATCTGACCCGACTGCCACGCAATTGCAGGAGTTCACCGGAATGTATCGCAGCGATGAAGTCGACATGCCTTACACAATAGCTCTTAGCGATGGAAAACTTGTGGTCCGGTCACTGAAATCAGACGATCTTCAACTACGTCCGCTTTCACCTGATCTCTTTTACGGCGGAGGCAATCGAATCCGGTTCACGCGCGATACGCACGGCAAGATAACGGGGGCACTGGTCAATTCAGATAGAATATATAACTTTCGTTTCGAGCGTTCGCAGTGAAGATTGTCGTTTCTGATCGTCACTCATCCTAGTGACTGCTAAGTTCCCCGCGGCAGTCCCTCGGATGCACGCGACGGCTGCACAACCTCTGCGCTGACGCCGTTGTTCTCAATCCAAGGCTTGCCGATTTTGGCCAGAGCTGAACAACGCAACGATCGTCGCACCGTCGGCTGGATTGGGGAATACCGGACAAAGTCGCGGCGGCTCCGCATTGCGGCTTTGACCGGACCTACAATACTTGCTCCATGATGATCGTGCGTTCATCGCCATGGTAACTATCGCGGACGGCCCTGAACCCAAGCCGCGCATAGAAGGCTTCAGCGGTGACTGAAGAAGGGACGGCTAACACAGGGATGTTTCTCTCGCGCGCGGTGCGTTCAATCTCTGCCATCAGCAGCTTGCCGATACCCCGGGCTTGAGCATCAGGGGCAACGAAGACTGAACGGACTACGCGTCCATCAAGGCTTGCTGTTCCAACGACGCGGCTGCCAATAGCGGCAACCAAGACGGTGCGCTTGCCGATAAGCTGCAGCACGGCACGCGGACTGAAGCTGCGCTCGATCCTTTCGATAATCTCGTTTGCATAGTGCTTCGCATTCGTTTCGCGCAGCGCACGTAAGATGACCGCGCTTATTTCGTCGGCGTCATCTTCAAGCGCAGGGCGGATCGTGCATTCCATTGGTCCCTCTAGTGTTGTGACTCTAACGCTTGTTTCGCTCTGGCGACTTTTTCGAGGATTTTGTCAGCGGACTTGGTCCAGACGAATGGCTTGGGGTTGGCATTGTGCTTTTCCAGGTATTGCATGATGGCGTTTTCCAACTCGGCGACGCTCTTGAAGGTGCCGCGTCGAATGCGGTTTCGGGTGACCTCGGAAGAAGCGTTCGACCATGTTGAGCCAGGACGCCGAGGTGGGTGTGAAGTGCAAATGGAATCGTGGATGCGCCCTGAGCCAGCGTTTGACGGCGGGCGTCTTATGCGTGGCATAGTTGTCGACGACGAGATGCAGAGCGAGACCGGCCGGGGTCTTCTGATCGATCAGCTTGAGAAAGCGCAGAAACTCACGATGCCGGTGGCGTGGCATGCAGGTTCCGATGACGCTGCCGTCCAGCATGTTGAGCGCGGCAAACAGCGTCGTGGTGCCGTTGCGCTTGTAGTCGTGGGTCATGGTGGCCGGCGCGGCCCTTCTTCATGGGCAGGCCGGGCTGGGTGCGGTCGAGGGCTTGAATTTGGCTCTTTTCATCGACGCAGAGAACCAGCGCTTTGTTCGGGGGATTGAGATAGAGCCCGACCACATCCTCGACCTTGCCGGCAAAGTTCTTGTCGCGCGAGATCTTGAACGTCTTGATGAGATGCGGTTTCAGCCCGTGCGAAGCCCAGATCCGCTGGACGCTGCGCAAGGAGATGCCGGCCGCCGCCGCCATGCTGCGACCGCTCCATTGGGTCGCGTTCGGCGGTTTCTGGTGCAGCGTCATGTCCACCACTCGCTTGATCGTCTCGGGCGACAGCGGCTTGATGCGCGAGGGCCGGGTCGCATCCTTCAAAAGCCCCTCGATCCCCTCGGCCATATGGCGTCGGCGCCAACGTCGAACCGTCAGCAGGCTCTTGCCTACCGCAGCCGCAATCGCTTCCGCCGTCAGCCCATCGTTTGCCAAAAGCACGATCCGCGCTCTCCAAACCACCTTCTGGGGCGTGTTCCGGTCCCTGACCAGTCGCTCCAATCGCTCGCGATCAGCGCCGCCGATCGAAATTCGTTCGATTTTCCTCATCTGCCCAGATTCGTAAATCTGAGCTCATTTGTGAATCGTCGGTCGGCGTCAGGACACTAGCCCTACTTTCCCAACTGGATCTCGTTTTTAGCGATTTTCGATGTCTCGTGGGGCAAAAGCTGAATCATTACAAGGGACGTGGCATCGAAAGTCGTTGTAGTGAAGACCTACTACCTTTTCGAGCGTTTTGATCCGAGTAGAATCGTCGCTCATGTATTTGCGATTCACTCGGCGACGGAAGGACGGCAAGGAGCACCGTTACTGGAGCATTGTCGAGAGTAAGCGCTGCGCCGGCGGTCGAGTGGTCCAGCGGCCGGTACTTTATCTCGGCGAGATCAACGACAGCCAACGCGAGGCCTGGTGCCGGGTGATCGATGCTTTTGACGAAGGCAGCCAGCAACATCGACAACTCGCGCTGTTTCCTGCTGGGCAAGACGTTCCGGAGCACGCCCGGGGCTACGGGCTGCAGGTACGGCTCGATGCCATGGAATTACGCCGCCCGCGGCAATGGGGAGCCTGCTGGCTTTCATGTCATCTCTACGAGCAACTGGAGCTGGATCGGTTCTGGACAGAGCGCCTGCCGGACTCGCGCGAGGGAACCAGCTGGCGGCATATCCTGCAGACGTTGGTGTGCTACCGGTTGATCGACCCCGGCAGCGAATGGCGTCTGCATCGGCAATGGTTCGAGCAGAGCGCGATGGGGGATCTTCTCGGCGAGGATTATTCACTGGTATCGAAGAACGCGCTGTATCGCTGCCTGGACAAGGTGCTGCCACACAAGACCGCGTTGTTCAGCCACCTGCGGCAGCGCTGGCAAGATCTGTTCGGCGCCAGCTTCGAGGTTCTGCTCTACGATTTGACGAGCACCTACTTCGAGGCGGGCCCGCCGGATGACGAGAACGACAAGCGTCGTTACGGCTACAGCCGCGACAAGCGCAGTGATTGCGTGCAGGTGGTGATCGCGCTGATCGTGACGCCCGAGGGCTTTCCGCTGGCGTATGAGGTTTTGCCCGGCAATACCGCCGACAACACGACGTTGCGCGGCTTCCTGCAGAAAATCGAAAACCAGTACGGCAAGGCCCAGCGCATCTGGGTGATGGATCGCGGCATTCCGACCGACGAGGTGCTGGCAGAGATGCGGCAATCCGATCCGCCGATCTCATATCTGGTCGGCACTCCGAAAGGACGACTGACTAAACTGGAAAGAGCTCTGCTCGAGCGGCCGTGGCAAGCGGTGCGCGATGGGGTCGACGTCAAGCTCTTGCCGGACGAGCAGGAGCTCTATGTGCTAGCTCGCAGCCGTGCCCGCATCGACAAGGAACGCGCGATGCGGCGGCGCACGTTGAAATGGCTGTGGGGCCGGCTTAAGGAGCTCTCCGCCATGCGCCTGAAGCGCGAAGAGCTACTGATGAAACTCGGCGCCGCGCGGGACAAGGCAAGGGCGGCGTGGCGGCTGGTGGATATCGAAGTGGATCCGCAAATCGCCAGCTTCAGCTACGCGCTCAACCGCGACAAACTCCGCAAAGTGCGCCGCCGCGAGGGGCGCTATCTGCTGCGCACCAATTTGCACGAACACCAGCCGGAGAAGCTCTGGAAGTTCTACGTCCAGCTGACTGAAATCGAGGCCGCCTTTAAAACCCTGAAGGGCGATCTGGAAGTGCGCCCGATCTTCCATCAAACGATCGAGCGCATCGAAGCTCACATCTTCGTCGCCTTCCTGGCCTACTGTCTCCACGTCACGCTGCGTGCAAGGCTCAGGCCGTTGGCCGGCGGCCTCACGCCGAGGGCGGTGCTCGACAAGTTTGCCGCCATCCAGATGCTCGATGTTCACTTCTCCACCACCGAAGGGAGAACCTTGATCCTCAGCCGCTACACCGAGCTGAACGCCGATCAAAAGCTCCTGGCCGGCCAGCTCAACCTCGAAATGCCACCTCAGCCACCTCCCAGGATCACCGCGGCGGGCCAGATCGCGAAGGCATCAACCCCGGCTTTGTAGTGAAGACCTTTTGACCAGTGCCCTTGATTTACAAGGGATATTTGCCTGCGTTACCCCTCAGTTGGGAAAATTGGGCTAGTACACCAGCAGCGCCCAGCCGCCTCGCAAATGACGAAGGCCGCTACCCACGCCTGACGCTGGTGCCACCGTCGACCGGCAGCGTCACGCCGGTGATGAAGGAGGCTTCATCGGAGGCCAGGAACAGCGCCGCGTTGGCGACGTCCCAGGCGGTGCCCATTTTCCGGCGCAGCGGCACCTTGCTGTCGCGCTCGGCGGCGACCTCGGCGCGGCTCTTGCCGAATTCGCGGGCGCGGGTGTCGACCGCCATCGGCGTATCCATCAGGCCGGGCAGGATGACGTTGGCGCGGATGCCGAACTCGGCGTTCTGGTAGGCGAGCTGCTCGGTGAAGGCGATCATCGCCGACTTGGTGGCCTTGTAGGCGACATAGGGGTAGGTCGTGATCGCCGCCATCGAGGAGATGTTGATGATGGCGCCGCTCTTTTGCCTGCGCATGATCGGGACGACGTGCTTGGCCGCCAGGATGCAGCTCTTCAGATTGATCGCGACGCAGCGGTCGAATGCCTCCTCGCTGATCGCGAGCAGCTCGGTATCGCCGCCGGCGAGGCTGACGCCGACATTGTTGTGCAGGATGTCGATCCTGCCCCAACGCTCGTGCGTCTCCGCGACCATCGCCGCGATCTCGGTGTCCCTGGTGACGTCGGCCTTGAAGGCCGTCGCAATGCCGGCCCTGGCCGCGATCATGTCGACGGTCTCCTGAGCAGAAGCCAGATGATGGTCGACGCAAAGCACCTTGGCGCCTTCGCGCGCAAAGGTGATGGCGGTGGCCCGCCCGTTGCCCATGCCCTCGCCCGGGCTCTGGCCGGCGCCGACGACGATGGCAATGCGGTCTTTCAGACGCATCATGGTCCTCCCTTGCATCGGGTGCTGTCACATCGGGTATTGCCCGAGCACCTCTTTGTAATATGGCTCGTTGTCGATCTTCATGGTGGCGAGCACGCGCACCACGGCGCAATAGAAGGCGATGGTGAGCACGAGATCGACCATGTGCTCGTCGGAAAGCTGCCGCTTGATTTCGGCGAAGGTTGCGTCCGACATCGCAAGATCCCGCACCATCTCGCGGGTGCCCTTGAGGATCGTCTTCGCGAGCGGCTCGAGCGTCGACGGCTTGCCGTCGGTCTCGGCGATCAGGGCGGCAATATCCGCATCGGTGACGCCGAATTCGCGGCCGATCCTGACGTGGTGGGTGAACTCGTATTCGGACTTCTCCAGCCAGCCGACCTGAAGGATCGCAAGCTCCCGCAGCCGCGGATCGAGCTTGCTCTTGAAGCGAATGTAGCCGCCGACGCCGTTGAACGCGCGCGCCATGTCGGGCGAGTTGACGAGCAGCTTGTGCAGGTTGGTATTGCGCTTGAGCATGTCGCGGTATTCGGGGGCAACTTGCTCGGCCTCCAGATAGGGCAGGCGGGCCATCTCGTTGTTTCCTTCTCGCGGGGTGGTCGGCGTCCTCTAGGATTCCCGTTCGGGCGCCTGCAGCGTGACGCCGCCGTCGACCACCAGCACCTGGCCGGTGATGTAGCGGGCATGATCGCTCAGCAGGAATTTCACGGCATGACCGACGTCCCAGCCGGTGCCTTCGCGCCTCAGCACCGAGGCGCCGGTGCGCCGGGCGCGCGCGGCCTCGCTCATGCCGCGGGCGTAGACCATCGGCGTGTACATCGGTCCCGGGCAGATGCAGTTGACGCGGATATTGTCGGCACCATGATCGACCGCCATCGCGCGGGTCAGACCGATGATCGCGGCCTTCGACGTCGTGTAGGTGGTCAGCCCCCGCGGCCGCAGCGCCGAGATCGAGGAGATGTTGACGATCGCGCCGCCGTGCGCCGTCCTGATCATCGCCGGGATCGCATGTTTGGAGAGCAGGAACATGCTCTCGACGTTGACCTGCATCACCCGACGGAATTGCTCGGGCGCCTCGTCGACGACGCTGCCGCGGCTGCCGATGCCGACGTTGTTGTCGAGGAAATCGAGCCGGCCGAAGCGGTCGAGCGCGGACTCGATGAGCTGCCGGCAATCGGCCTCGACGGTGACGTCGGCGCAATGGGCGACTGCAGTGCCGCCCTCTTCGGCGATCATCTCGACGGTCCGTTCGGCAAGCTCGAGATCATGATCGGCCACCAGCACACCGGCGCCCGCGCGCGCCAGCAGGATCGCTGCCGCCCGGCCGTTGCCGATGCCGTCGCCTGCCGCTCCACCGCCAGAGATCAGCGCGACCTTGCCGGCAAGGCCGTCATCGTCCTCGGGCCCAATCATTTCGCGTTTCTTCCCGGTTTTGGGATGCACGATAGCAACCCTGGTCCCGGGAGAGAAGGCCCAGACGTGCTCGGCCGTTCACGCGTTCATTCCGCGATGTGGCATTTGCGGACGGGCGGCCGCGCGCCATCATTTGCGTTGTTTGTCGCTGGCGCGGCAATTGAAGGCGCGGCGGAATCCGGCCGCCTGGGCGTCGTCCTCGGAGCAGAACCAGCGGTCCGGCCTGGTGGTGCCGGCATAGCTCAGGCAGCCCTGCAGATGATAGATGCCGACATTGCCCGTGAAGCGGGCGCGCGCCGCGAGCTTGCCCTTGATGTTGCAGCTTCCGGGCATGGCGGGGGCGTCCGGAAACAGCACGGCGCGGATTTCGGCGCTGCGGTCGGCGCGGCAGGCCGCGCCGAGCAGCGCACCGTCTTTCTTGCCCGCGCGGAATTCCTGCGGGGCGGCGAAGCACCCCTTCCAGAGGCCGCGCTTGGCATCACGGGCCGCCTTCGCATCCTCGGCAAACTGCGTCTTGCCCAGCCCCTCGACGCTGAGGGCGAGGCCCTGGCGGACCAGCTGCTGGTTCAGGCTGAGGCTGTCACCGTCGATCGTGCAAAGGCCGGCGCGCCGCTTCCTGAAAGTCTTGTCCGGGCCGAGATCGTCGCAATGCACCGTGCGGCTGCCGATCAGCCCGGTGAGTTGATCGCGCGCCTCGATGCCGCAGGTCCAGGGATCGGCGTGGTCGTCGATGCAGGTCTGGTCGAGCTCCGGCGCATCGGCCCCGTCGAGCCTGAAGGCGACCTCTCCGAGCTGGATCGTGTCTCCGGTTCGGACAACGGCGGTCGCCGCCAGGGCGGGAGCAGTGGAAAGTACAATGACGAGAACGAAAAACGACCAGATCGGAAACAACGGACGTCGCAATCGCATGCGAGCTCTCGCAAGAGTGCAAAGGGGCCAAGGGGGTCATGTCGGATTTTCCTAGCATATCCGCATGACGCAGGACCAATGCCATCCACGCCTGCTTGGCATGGATGCCCTCGTTTTCCGCGCCTTTACTCCCCGCCCGATCTGATCCTATCGTCGCGACAAAGGCCCATTCGTCCCCGAAAGCGAAGAGGGCAGGGGAGTGGAATGCCCGAGATGAACGATCCGGTCGATGTCCTGATCATCGGCGCCGGCGCCTCCGGCGCCGCGGTCGCCTGGAGCCTCGCCGACACCAGAATGCGCATCCTCTGCCTCGAGCAGGGCGGCTGGATGAACCCGGCCGAATATCCCAGCACCAGGCGCGACTGGGAGGCGCGCTTTTACGGCGACTACTCGCCGAGCCCGAATATCCGCGCGCGGCCCGAGGATTATCCGATCAACGACGATAATTCGCCGATCAAGGTCGTCAACTTCAACGGCGTCGGCGGCTCGACGGTGATGTACACGGCGCATTTTCCGCGCCTTCATCCATCCGACTTTCGCGTCAGGACGCTCGACGGCGTCGCCGACGACTGGCCGATCGACTACGACACCTTGGCGCCGTTCTTTGCCGAGAACGACCGCATCATGGGCGTCTCGGGACTGGCAGGCGATCCCGCCTTTCCGCCGAAAGAGCCGTCGCCGATGCCGCCATTGCCGCTCGGCCGCTCCGGCACGGTGTTCGCGAAAGCGATGAACGAGCTCGGCTGGCACTGGTGGCCGTCGGACACCACGGTCGCGACCACTGACTACGAAGGCCGCGCCCGCTGTATCAACCTTGGTCATTGCACGCCCGGTTGCGCGCAGGGCGCGAAAGCCTCGACCGACATCACGTATTGGCCGCTCGCGCAGCGTGCCGGCATCGAGTTGCGCACGCACTGCCGGGTTCGCGAGATCACGACCAATGAGCAGGGCATGGCGGCGGGCGTCGTCTACTACGACAAGGCCGGCGTCGAACAATTCCAGGGCGCGGAAGTCGTGGTGATCGCCTGCAACGGCATCGGCACGCCGCGGCTGCTGTTGAATTCGGCTTCGGGGCGCTTCCCGAACGGGCTCGCCAATTCGTCAGGTCTCGTCGGCAAGAACCTGATGTTCCACCCTTACGCGCAGCTCTATGGCTATGTCGACGAACCAACCGACGGCAACCGCGCGCCGCCGACCTGTCTCTGGAGCAAGGAGTTCTACGAAACCGATCCGTCGCGCGGCTTTGTCCGAGGTTATGCGCTTCAGTTCGTGCGCGGGGCCGGCCCGGTGTTCGAGGCGGTGAGCAGCGAGGCCAAGGGGATTTTGCCCTGGGGTGCCGAGCATCATGCGACCTTCCGCAAGCTCAACGGCCACAGGCTCGGCGTCTCGGCGATCTGCGAGGATCTTCCCGAGGAGCACAACCGCGTGACGCTCGATCCGCATCTGAAGGACAGCCACGGCATTCCGGCGCCACGGGTCGACTATACGATCGGCGAGAACTCGGCCAAAATGATCGAGCACGGCCTTGCGCGGGGCAGGGAATTGCTGGCGGCAGCCGGCGCCACCGACATCTGCATCAATAGCCCGATCCTCTATGGCGGCTGGCATCTGCTCGGCACCGCGCGGATGGGCACCGATCCCACGCGCTCGGTGGTCAATGCATGGGGCCGCGCGCACGATGTGAAGAATCTCTTCATCGTCGATGGCAGCCTGTTCGTCACCTCGGGTGGCGTCAACCCGACGTCCACGATCCAGGCCATTGCGCTCTACATCGCCGACCAGATGAAGCAGCGCCTGGCAAACCTGTTCGATTGAGGTCGTGATGTTTGTTGAGACCATCCTGACATCAGCGCAGCGCGACGACCTCCGTGTCATCACCGCGATGATGATCCCGGCGAGCGCGGAATATGACGTGCCCGGCGCCGACGATCCGATCATCCAGGCCGACATTCTCGCAACCCTCGGCCGCGACACGCGAAGCGTCGTCGCGGCGCTCGATCATCTGGCGCAGCTTGCCGGAAAGCCGCTCGCCGCCCTCGATGACGCGACGCGCGAGGCGGTGGCCAGGGAATTTCGGGCCGCGGGTGGCGTGGCCGCGGCGACTCTCATCCGGGTCGTGCTGCAATGCTATTACCGCGACGACCGCGTGCTGCGCTCGCTCAATCTCGAGCTGCGGCCGCCGTTTCCTTTAGGCTACACGCTCGAGCAGGGCGACTGGTCGCTGCTCGATCCTGTCAAGGCGCGACCGCCAATGTGGCGGAAGGTGCCGTGATGTCTCCGCAGCCTGACGGCTACCATCATCCCCGCATCACCCGTCGCAGCCTGCTGGCGACAGCCGCGCTGCTGATCACGACGGCCGGCGTCCATGCGCGCGTCGTGACCAAGGTGCTGCCGTGGCACCCGAATGAGGCCCATCCGGTGATGCCGGTCGTCCCCGGCGGCTATCTGTTCTTCACGGCGATTGAGGCGGCCGCAGTGGATGCGATCGTGGGTCGCCTGATCCCGACCGACGAGTTGGGGCCGGGCGCCAGGGATGCCGGCGTCACCACCTTCATCGATCGCCAACTGACCGGTCCCTATGGCGGCCACGACTGGCTCTATATGCAGGGGCCGTTCTCGGACAAGCCGCTGCCGACGCAAGGATTGCAATCGCCGCTGACGCCGCGCCAGCAATACCGGCTGGGACTGGCCGCGCTGCACGCCTACTGCATGGCGGCGTATGGCAACCGCGGCTTTGTCGAACTCGGTCCGGATGAACAGGACAAGCTGCTCGCCGGGATGGAGAAAGGCGAGGTGAGTTTGCCGAACTTCTCCAGCAAGATGCTGTTTGGCGCCATTCATACCAACACGATGGAAGGCTACTTCGCCGATCCGATCTATGGCGGCAATCGCGACATGGCCGGCTGGAAGCTGGTGGGCTTTCCCGGCGTCCGCTACGACTTTCGCGACGTCATGGAGAGGCCCAACCAGGCGTACACATTGCCGCCGGTCAGCATGCAGGGCCGGCCGGCCTGGGGAGCGCGCTGATGGCCCGCCGACTCCCGCGCAAGGATGTCGTCATCATCGGCCTCGGCTGGACCGGCTCGATCCTTGCGCTCGAACTCTCCCGCACCGGCCTCGACGTCGTCGCGATCGAACGCGGCCCATGGCGCGACACGGCGACCGATTTCAACATCGGCACCGCCGCGGATGAACTGCGCTACGCCGTGCGCCACGACATCTTCCTGCGTCCGAAGCAGGAAACGCTGACCATGCGCAACAATTCGTCGCAGACGGCGCTGCCGATCCGCAAATGGGGCAGCTTCTTGCCCGGCAATGGTGTGGGTGGCGCGGGCGTGCACTGGAACGGGCAGACCTGGCGTTTCCTGCCCGATGACTTCCGCATCCGCAGCCACATGATCGAGCGCTATGGCGCGGGCATTCTGCCCGAGAGCAATCACATCCAGGATTGGCCGATCTCTTACGAGGAGCTCGAGCCCTATTACGACAAGTTCGAGTATGTCGCCGGCATTTCGGGCAAGGCCGGCAACATCAAGGGCGAGATCCAGACCGGCGGCAATCCGTTCGAAGGGGCGCGGGCGCGCGACTATCCGACACCGCCGATGACGCAGGGTCATGCGCAGGATCTGTTCGGCAGGGCTGCGACCGGCCTTGGCCTGCATCCCTTTCCGCGTCCGTCGGCGAACATCTCGGTCGCCTACACCAATCCCTATGGCTGCAGCATGGCGCCTTGCACCTATTGCGGCTTCTGCGAGCGATTTGGCTGCGCCAACTATTCGAAGGCCTCGCCGCAGACCTGCGTGCTGCCGGCGTTGATCCGCGAGCCGACTTTCGAGGCGCGCACCGAGTGCGAGGTGACGAAGGTGAACTTGTCGAACGACGGCAAGATGGCGACCGGGGTCACCTATGTCGATGCGGACGGGCAGCTTTGGGAGCAGCCTGCCGACCTCGTGCTGGTCTGCGCCTACAGCCTGTTCAATGTGCGGCTGTTGCTGCTGTCCGGCATCGGCAAGCCCTACGATCACGCGAAGGACGAAGGCGTGGTCGGACGCAACTATGCCTACCAGACCGGCTCCGGCTCGACCGCGTACTTCGAAGACGCGAAGTTCAATCCGTTCGCGGCGGCAGGCTCGCTCGGTGTGGCGCTCGACGACTTCAACAGCGACAATTTCGATCACGGCGCGCAGGGCTTTGTCGGCGGCGCATCGATCACGTCGGCCCACACCAATGGCCGGCCGATTCTCTACCACCCGACGCCGCCGGGAACGCCGAGCTGGGGCGGCGCCTGGAAGATAGCCGTTCGCGATACCTATCAGAGGGTCACGAATGTCAGCGCGCAAGGCAGCGTCATGAGCTACCGCAACAACTATCTCGACCTCGATCCGACCTATAAGGATCCGCTCGGCCGGCCGCTGCTGCGTATGACCTTCGATTACCAGGACAATGAGCGGAGGATGGCAAACTGGATGGCGGAGCGCTGCGACGAGATCGCCAAGGCGATGGGCGCCAAGGCGACGCAGGTCAATCGCCTGACCGGACCGTGGTCCGTGGTGCCCTATCAGAGCACGCACAACACCGGCGGCGCCATTATGGGCCGTGATCCCAAGACGAGTGTGCTCAATCGCTATCTGCAGTCCTGGGATGTCGCGAACGTGTTCGTGATGGGCGCCTCCGCTTTTCCGCAGAATGCGGGCTATAACCCGACCGGGACCGTCGGTGCGCTCACCTTTTGGGCGTGCGAGGCGATCTTGAAATATCTGAAGTCGCCCGGTTCCCTGGTGCAGCCATGAGGTTTGCGACCAAAGGCGCGCGCCCGCGGCGGATCGTGCGGCTGCTCTGGGCGATCGCGATCGCGTCGGTGATGATGCCGGCGGTCGCGCCCGCTGATTCCGACAACTATGTCGAGATCGCGCGCGGCAAGGCACTGGCAACGATTGGAGACTGTGTAGCGTGCCATACCGCGCCAGGTGGCACGCCGTTCGCCGGCGGGCTCGCGCTGCAGACGCCGTTCGGCGCGATCATGACGCCGAACATCACAGCTGATAACACCACGGGCATCGGCAGCTGGTCCGCCGATGATTTTGCGCGCGCATTGCATGACGGCCGGCGGCCGGGCGGCACCTATCTCTATCCGGCGTTTCCCTATCCCTATTACAGCCGGGTGACGCGCGCCGATACGGACGCGATCTACGCCTATCTGCACTCGCTGCCGGCGGTGGTCAACCGCGTCAACCGCAACACGCTGCCGTTCCCGTTCAACATCCGCCTGTCGATGATCGGCTGGAACGCGCTGTTCTTCACGCCGGGTGGCTTCGCGCCGGATTCCGGGCGCTCGGGTGAGTTCAACCGCGGCGCCTATCTGGTCGAAGGCCTCGGTCATTGCGGCGCCTGCCACACGCCGCTGAATGCGTTCGGCGCCAACAAGGCCGACCAATATCTGCAGGGCAACCAGATCGATCATTGGACCGCGCCCAACATCACCAATGACAGGCAGGCCGGCCTCGGCAAATGGTCGGTCGACGACACAGTGCAATATCTGAAGACCGGCCAGACCCGCACCAGCATCGCGAGCGGGCCGATGAAGGACGTCGTCGAGAACTCGACATCGAAAATGCCGGATGCTGATCTCAGGGCGATCGCGGTCTATTTGAAGGAGCGGGGCGCGGAGGGTCCGCGCCCACCGGCGGCGCTGCTGTCGTCGGACGCGCGCGTGCGCATGGGCGAAGCGATCTTCGTCGACACCTGCGCCGCCTGCCACAAGCGGAGCGGGGAAGGTGTCGTGCATCTCTTCCCACGGCTCGCCGGCAACGTGATCGCGACCCAGGACGACCCGGCGTCGCTGATCCGGATCATCCTGACCGGCGGACGGGGCGCCGCAACCGACGCGACGCCGACGGCGCCTGCGATGCCGTCCTTGGGCTACCGGCTCGGTGACGAGCAAGTGGCCGCGGTCGTCACCTATGTCCGCAACAGCTGGGGCAATGCGGCATCGCCCGTATCGGCGGAGATGGTGAAGGCGTTGCGTGAGCGCGTGTCGGCCGCGCGGGAATGAGGCCGCGGTTCCGTCGCACTTGCGGATGGGGCGTGTGGTCCCCATCTGACAAGCCCGAAGGAAACTCGCCATGTTGGATCTTACCGCAAGTGACAGGGATGACGGACGGACGTCAGCCCAACCCGTTGAATCCGGTTCTATCAACGACCAAACCTTGCTCGACGCCTATTCCAACGCCGTGATCGGCGTGACCGAGCGCGTCGGTTCGGCCGTCGTCCGCGTCGAAACCGGCCCCCTCGTGCGGACCGCGCGGGAGCGCGGCGGCCTCGGTTCCGGCATCGTGATCTCGCCGGACGGGCTCGTCCTGACCAACAGCCATGTCGTCGGTTCCGCGAAGGAGATTCGCCTGCGCGACATCGAGGGTGTGGTCACCGAAGCGCGCGTGCTCGGCGTCGATCCCGACACCGATCTCGCACTGCTGCGCGCCAGCGGTGCACGCGACCTGCACTACGCTTCGCTCGGCAACTCCAAGAGCCTGCGGCGTGGCCAGCTCGTGGTCGCGATCGGCAATCCGCTCGGCTTCGAATCCACGGTCACCGCGGGCGTGGTCTCAGCGCTTGGCCGCTCGATCCGTTCGGTCTCAGGCCGCACCATTGAGGACGTGATCCAGACCGACGCGGCGCTCAATCCTGGCAATTCCGGCGGGCCGCTGGTGTCATCGACATCAGAGGTGATCGGCATTAACACCGCCATCATCAGTGGCGCGCAGGGCATCTGCTTTGCGGTCGCGAGCAACACCGCGCAGTTCGTGCTGGCGGAGATCATCCGCCACGGCTATGTCCGCCGTGCCTATATCGGCGTTGCCGGCCAGACCGCGCCGGTGCCGCGGCGCCACGCGGTCAACGCCGGCGTCGAGAACAAGATGGGCGCGCTGCTCGCGCAGATCGAGCCGGACGGGCCGGCGGCGCAGGCCGGGCTTTTGCCCGGCGACGTCGTCATCAGGCTCGATGGCGTCGAGATCAATGGTGTCGACGACCTGATCCGCGTGCTCGATCGCGACCGCATCGGCCGGACGCTATCGATGGACGTGCTGCGGCTCGGCCGGCTGCGGGCGATCGAGATCCATCCCGTGGAGCGGAAGCCCGCAGCACGGGCGGCGATGGTGCCGTAGCGTGCGAGCTGCGGCGGCTATTCAGCGGCCGCTGCAAACCGGCTGTTTTCAAGCTCTGCTTCAAGCCGTGCTTTCCCGGCCAAGGCCTTGGCAATGCTCTCGTCTTTGACATGGCCGTAGCCGCGGATCATCTCAGGCAGCCGCGCCAAGCGGATCAGCAGGGGAAGCTGCTCCGGGCGGGGCGCGGCGAGGTGTTGCTCGATCGTGGCGAGATAATCGGCGATCAGCTTGCGCTCGATCCTTCGCTCGGCGGTGTAGCCAAAGGGATCAAACGCCGTGCCGCGCAGGAACTTCAGCCGGACGAGCCAGCGGAAGGCATGGATCATCCAGGCGCCATATTCCCTCTTTTGCAGGCGGCCCGTCGCCTTGTCGCGGCGGGCGAAGATCGGCGGCGCGAGATGGAATTTGAGGCTGAAGTCACCCTCGAATTTCTCCGCCAGCCGCTCCGCGAAGCTGCCATCCGTATAGAGCCGCGCGACCTCATATTCGTCCTTATAGGCCATCAGCTTGAACAGGTTTCTTGCGACGGCCTCCGAGAGTTCGCTCGACGCGGGCGCAATCCCGGCCTCGGCGGTGCGGACCTTGTCGACGACGGCGACATAGCGCTGGGCATAGGCCGCATCCTGGTACTCCTCGAGGAACCTGGCGCGCGTGGTGATGATCTCGTCGAGCGCCTTGGCGGGGATGGCCGTGCGGCTGCGGAACCGAAGAACGCTACGGACCCGCGCTAGGTCATGGGCGGCCAGCCGGCCCCAGGTGAAGGCCTGCTTGTTCATGTCGATCGCGGCGCCATTGATCTCGATCGCCCGCAGGATCGCCTCAAGCGACAGCGGGATCGTGCCCTTCTGGAAGGCAAGACCGAGCATGAAAGCGTTGGTTGCGATGCTGTCGCCCATCAGCGCCGAGGCGACACCCGTTGCGTCGATGATCTCGAGATTCCGCTCGCCGACGGCATCGCGCAGGCTCGTCTGCATCGCACCCATCTGGAAATCGATATCGGGGTTCTGCACAAAGCTCGCGGTGGGCTGCAGGTCGGCATTGACGAACGCCCTGGTCACGCCGCGCTCGATGCGGGAGAGCGCAGTCGGGCTGGTCGACACCACGATGTCGCAGCCGAGGATGAGGTCGGCCCCGCCGTTTCCGATGCGGACGGTCGCGATGTCGTCCGGCCTGGGCGCAATGCGGACATGGCTCATCACGGCCCCGTTCTTCTGCGCGAGCCCGGTGAAGTCGAGCGCCGAGCAGCCCTTGCCGTCGAGATGCGCGGCCATGCCGAGCAGCGCGCCGATGGTGATCACGCCGGTGCCGCCGATGCCGGTGACGAGAATGGAATAGGGCGCGTCGAGCGCGCGGGCAGGGGGCAGCGGCAGGTCGGCGAACAATTGCCCGGAATCGACGGCCGATGTCTTGACCCGCTTCAACGTGCCGCCATGGACGGTCACAAAACTCGGGCAAAAACCTTCGACGCAGGAATAATCCTTGTTGCAGTTGGACTGGTCGATCTGGCGCTTGCGGCCGAATTCGGTGTCGAGCGGCTGCACCGAGACACAGTTCGAGGCGGCCGAGCAATCGCCGCAGCCCTCGCACACGAGCTCGTTGATGAAGACGCGCTTGGGCGGATCGGGATAGACGCCGCGCTTGCGGCGTCGCCGTTTCTCCGCCGCGCAGGTCTGGTCGTAGATCAGGACCGTGAGCCCCTTGACCTCACGCAGCTCGCGTTGCACCTGGTCCAGCTCGCGGCGATGATGGATGGTCGCGCCTACCGGGAAATAGCCGTCCGACGGATACTTGCCGGGATCGTCGGAAACGATCGCCAAGCGTTTGGCACCCTCGGCCCAGACCTGGTGCGCGATCTGTGAGACGTTGAAGCTGCCTTCGGCGGGCTGGCCGCCGGTCATGGCGACGGCGTCGTTGTAGAGGATCTTGTAGGTGATGTTGACGCCGCTGACGGCTGCCGCGCGCAACGCCAGCAGGCCGGAATGCGTGTAGGTGCCGTCACCGAGATTCTGGAAGACGTGCGGCTCGCTGGTGAAAGGGGCCTGACCGATCCAGTTGGCGCCTTCGCCGCCCATATGGGTGATGGTCGCGGTGCGGCGGCTCGGAATCGACAGCGCCATGCCGTGACAGCCGATGCCGGCCATGGCGCGGCTCCCATCCGGTATTTTTGTCGACGTGTTGTGCGGACAGCCCGAGCAGAAAAACGGCGTGCGCTGCAGCGAGACCCGCGCTTGCGTGCTCGTCGGATGCTCGAAGGCCTCGAGCCGTGCGAGCCGTTGCTCCAGCGCCGGGCTCTGGTGACCGAGGCGGCGCAGCCGCGCCACCAGCGCAGAGGCCACGATGGTCGGATTGAGCTCGCCTTCGCTCGGCAGTAGCGGCGCGCCAGTCTCGTCGCGCTTGCCCACCACGGAGGGACGTCTGGCCGCGTCCATGTTGTAAAGGATACGCACGAGCTGGTCTTCGATGAAGCCGCGCTTCTCCTCGACCACCAGCACGTCCTGCAAGCCTTCCGCAAAACGTTTCGCGCCGGCCTCTTCCAGCGGCCAGGTCAGCGCGACCTTGTAGATGCGCAAGCCCAAGTCCTTGGCATCGCGGTCGCTGATGCCGAGATCGGCGAGCGCCTGGCGCAAATCGAGATAGGCCTTGCCGGTTGCGATGATGCCGAGCCGTGCCGGCTTGCCGTCGAGCACGATGCGGTCGAAGGCGTTGGCGCGCGCGAATGCGGCGACCGCCTCCATTTTCGGGCCGAACAGCCGCCGCTCCGCTTCCAGCGGTGGGTCCGGCCAGCGGATGTTCAGTCCGCCCGGCGGCATCTCGAAATCGGCGGGCAGCACGAACTGCACCCGCGATGGATCGCTGGAGATGGATGCGGAACTTTCAACCGTCTCCGAGATCGCCTTGAAGCCGACCCAGCAGCCGGAGAAGCGCGACAGCGCAAAGCCGAGCAGGCCGAGGTCGAGATAGTCCTGCAGTGTCGCGGGATTGATGATCGGCATCATCGCGGCCGCAAAAATCTGCTCGCTCTGGTGCGCCAGGGTCGAGGACTGGCAGCCATGATCGTCGCCCGCCAGCGCCAGCACGCCGCCATGCCGCGACGAGCCGGCGGCATTGGCGTGTTTCAGCGCGTCCGCCGAGCGGTCGACGCCAGGGCCCTTGCCGTACCAGATGCCGAACACGCCATCGACTTTGGCGCCCTGGAACAAGCCGACCTGTTGGCTGCCCCAGACGGCGGTCGCGGCGAGATCCTCGTTGAGTCCCGGGACGAAGGCGATGTCATGCGCCTCGAGGTGCGATTTCGCGCGCCACAGCGCGTGGTCGTACATCCCGAGCGGCGAGCCGCGATAGCCCGAGATGAAGCCAGCAGTCTTGAGGCCGGCAAGGCGGTCGCATTCGCGCTGCAGCATCGGAAGCCGGACCAGCGCCTGGACGCCGGACAAATAGATACGCTTGGCCTCGACGCGATATTTGTCGTCGAGTCCGACCTGCAACAGCGTCATCCCTGCGTGCTCCCGAAACACTCTCGTTCTTGGCGCCATCGGCGCGGCCCGCCAGTCAAAAGCATGCACCGGCAATGTCAATATCGCCCGGAGCAGGCGCGGCAGGCGAAGCAAGCATGGATTGCGCCGGCGACGCTTAGCGTTTGAGCGCTGCGCGGGTGCCTGCATGCAACGCTCGCTCAGCAAATAAGCAAGCTGTTCCCCGCAAGCCTTCGCACAGAGAATGAGCAGAGCGAGACGACGCACGCAACTCGCTGAAAAGACTTGAAATTCCGACGCCCGGCGTCCTCCGCCGGTATTGTACACAATGGCATGGGCCTTGCTTCGCTGAACCGCCAGAGAGGTTCTCTCGTGGAGCGTACTGATGGCGAACCCAGGTCCAGGATCGGCTACCACCGTCGTCGCAGAGCCTGAGCCCATCGCTCTCGACTTGTCGGCGACCGCGCTCCTCATCATCGACATGCAGCGCGACTTCATGGAGCCCGGCGGCTTCGGCGAGACGCTCGGCAATGATGTCTCGCGGCTTGCGAGCGCAGTGAAGCCGATTCGAGTGCTGCTCGCGGCGGCGCGCGAGATGGGAATGCTGGTCGTCCATACCCGAGAGGGCCATCTGCCCGACCTCTCCGATGCGCCACCGGCGAAGGTCGAGCGCGGCGCGCCGAGCCTTCGCATCGGCGATCCCGGGCCGATGGGTCGGATCCTGATCCGCGGCGAGGCCGGCCACGACATCATTCCCGAACTCTATCCGCTCGACAGCGAGATCGTCATCGACAAGCCCGGCAAGGGTGCGTTCTACGCCACCGAGCTCGGCGAGGTCTTGGAGAAATACGGCATCGAGAACCTGCTGGTGTGTGGCGTGACCACCGAGGTCTGCGTCAACACCACAGTGCGCGAGGCCAATGACCGCGGCTACCGCTGCGTCGTCATCTCCGACGGCTGCGCCTCCTACTTTCCCGAATTCCACGAGATGGGCCTGAAAATGATCAAGGCCCAGGGTGGCATCTTCGGCTGGGTCGCCGACTCGGCCGCGGTCATGAAGGCAATGCAGGCGGAGACTTCAACGAGCTTGGTGGCAGGAGCAGCACGATGAGCACGAGCGCGACGGGGATCAAAGGCGACTTCAAACCGGTTCTATGGACACCTGGCGACTGGAACGCCTTCTTCGGATTCGGCACCAACATCCTGGTCAACATGCTGGTGCTGACCGGCCTGTTGCGTTTCGTCCTGAAGATGCCTGACAGCCTGGTGTTCGGCCGCATTCTGCCGGCGCTCGGTCTGATGCTGTGCCTCTCGACCTTCTACTACGCCTTCCTCGCCTATCGGCTGGCGCAGAAAACCGGCCGCAGCGATGTCTGTGCGCTGCCCTCGGGCGTCAGCGTGCCCCACATGTTCATCGTCACCTTCGTGATCATGCTGCCGATCACCATCAAAACCGGTGACCCGATGAAGGGCTGGTCGGCGGGCCTGGTCTGGGTGTTCTTCCAAAGCTTCATCCTGATGATCGGCGGCTTCATCGCGCCCTACATCCGGAAGATCACGCCGCGCGCGGCTCTGCTCGGCACGCTCGCCGGCGTCTCCGTGACCTTCATCTCGATGCGGCCGGCGCTCGAAATGTACATGACGCCGCAGATCGGCCTCGTCTGCTTCGCCATCATCCTGGTGAGCTGGTTTGGTGGCGTGAAATATCCGCGCGGGATCCCCGCTGGCCTGATCGCCATTGCCGCCGGCATGGTCATTGCGTGGGGTTCGAACATCTTCGGACTTGGCCTCGGTGGCTTGAGCCTGAAGGGCCTCGGTGACGCCTTCGCCAATTTCGGCTTCTCGGTGCCGATCCCGGCGGCGAACACCGTCTTCTCGGGCTTTGAATATCTCGGCGTCATCCTGGTAACGGCAATTCCGTTCGGCATCTACGATCTCGTCGAGGCGATGGACAATGTCGAGAGCGCGGAAGCGGCCGGCGACGAATATCCGACCACGCGCGTGCTGACCGCCGACGGCGTCGTCAGCCTGATCGGCTGCCTGATGGGCAATCCCTTCATCAACGCCGTCTATATCGGACATCCCGGCTGGAAGGCGATGGGCGGACGGATCGGCTATTCGGCGGCGACCGGAATCATGGTGATCCTGCTCTCCTGGTTCGGCATCATCTCGGTGCTGCTGGCGCTGGTGCCCGTGGTCGCGATCTCGCCGATCCTGCTCTATATCGGCATGCTGATCGGCGCGCAGGCGTTCCAGACCACGCCGGCGAAGCATGCGCCTGCGATCATTCTGGCGCTGACGCCGCATCTCGCCGCCTGGGCAAAGCTGCAGATCGACACCATGTTCGTCTCGACCATCACGGCGGCGCAGGCGGTCGGCGGGCTTGCCGCCGACAAGGTCGGCGACGTCAAGGCCGCCGCGCTCGCCGCGCTGCCGCAGCAGGGCGTGCTCTATCACGGGCTCGAAGTGATGGGCGGCGGCTCGATCCTGGCGGGATTGGTGCTCGGCGCCATCGGCGTGTTCGTGATCGAGCGCGACTTCGTCAAGGCCTCGGCCTTTGCGCTCGCAGGCGCCGTGCTCACCTATTTTGGCTTCATGCATGGTGAGGCGGTCGGCATCGGCGGCGGGTTCGGCGTTTCGCCGGCCGTCACACTGGCCTACGCTGTGATGGCAGCAGGTCTGTTTGCCGTGAGCCGGCTGGAGACGACCGAGCATTTTGCCGCGCATCCAGAGATGTCGGCGGCGCCGGCGGAGTAAAGGCGCGCATCGCATCTCCGCTTCAATCGGGCCGCTTTTGCGGCCCGATCTTTTTTACGGTCGCACCGCGGGCGACTCGATCAGCATGCCGGCGGCGCGCGTCATCAGATAGAGCTCGAGCTCCACCATCTCGGGCGAACCGAAGTCGAACGCCTGCGCCCGCACGCCGGTGATGCAGCCGCGCAGGCGGCGCTGCAGCGAACCGAGCGATTGCCATTCCAGCCGATAGAGCGGATAGCCGCTTGGCTGTCCCTGCGTGATCGCCGATCCCGCCAACCGCTTGTCCCAATTGTCGTCATGGCAATTGGCACAGGAGAGATTGAGTTGGCCCTCCCGGTTCGTAAACAGCTCGTGCCCTTTCTCGATGAACGGCTCAAGCTGCGGATCGCTGCCAGCCGTGATCGGCATGCCGCGCGATTGTTCGGCGATGAAGGCTTCGAGCGCGAGCAGCTCGCGGCTCTCATCCGCCAGCGGCGACGCCCGTTGATGGCGGACGCGGCTCAGATTGATAGCCTGTTCAAGATCGACGGGACGGCCAAGCGTTCGATCGAAGGCCGGGTAGCGCGCCGCGACACCCTTCATGCTGTCGCGCGCGTCGCCATGACAATCGGCGCAGGACTTGTTTTCGGCACCATCCTTCTTCGCCCACAGGCTTTCAGCCTCCATCACCCAGAGCATGCCGGGATTGCTGGTATCGTCGTCCTGCATCGCCTTGGTGTCCGGTGCCATGAACGTGGTGCCGGAGCGGCGTTCGGCCGGCGGAATCTCGCCGGCTTCAACCAAATGGGCCGTCGTCAGCAGCGCGACCACGGCGATCGCAACCAGCTCCCTCATTCGACGACGCTGATCGACGCCGAAGCGGTGGCGCCAAAACCGTGGTCGCCGGTCCATTCGAAATCGAACTTGCCGCTGTCATTGGCGACCATGAAGAACGACAGATAAGGGTTCGCCGCGATCGCGGGAAAGAAGTCGGCGCGGAACACCTCGGCGCCATTGAAGCGGCAAATGAAGCTCGTGATGATGTCACGCGGAACGATTTCTCCAGCCGCGGTGCGGCGATAGCCGGTTTCCATGATGTGCGAGGTCAGCGCCTTGATCTCGATGACGTCGCCGCGACGTGCCTTAGCAGGGACATTGATCAGGGCAGCGGGGGCCATCACAGCACCTCCTCGGTGCAGGCCGCGAGCGTCACCACCACATCGATGCTGGTCTGCCAGAACGAGCCGTCCGACAGCTGCGCGATGGCAACGACCTTCTGGCTGTCGGCGAGGCGGATGCGGGTCGAAACCTGGGCTCGGCCGCTCGACGGGCTGAGATAGAAATTGCCGATATTCGGCTGCGGGTTCTTTTCGTTGAAGACGTGAATGCTCTTGACGTGATCCTGAGGACTCATGGGGCTTGCGACACTGACGGTCATCGGCAAGGTGTTGCCGTTCTCGACCAGCGGCGGGATGTCGAGCTTGACCCTGCCGATGTGCAACGGCGCTTCGCCGATGACATTGCGGATCGCGGTCGAGAGCGTCGCGGGCGTCGCCTCTGCCGGCCGAATAGTGATGGTCGGGACTGCGCCGGCCAGGGCCGCGCCACCGGCCAGCGTCAGGAAGTGGCGTCGCGTGGTTTCGTCCTGTTGATCCATCATCTAGCTTCCTTAATCGTGCAAGCTCACAAGATAGGCCACGATATCCTCGATTTGTTCCGCCGACAGGATCGGCTTGCCCTGCCAGCTCTTGCCTACGCGCCTGAGATCGTCGGTACGATAATAGGACGGCATGATCGTCGTGGGATTGAAGCGCGAGGCATCGACCAGCCGCAGCCGCAGCTGGCCCTCGGTCCAGCGGGCACCGGCACCAGCAAGGTTTGGAGCGAGATCGCCCTGGAACCTGGTCTCGGGGAACGGCCCGCTATGGCAGAGGATGCAGGTCGAGGCGCGGTCGAGCGCCAGCGCGCGGCCGCGCATCGCATCGCCGGGCGCGCCTGTCAGCGAATCCGGAATGCCGTCGCCGACCACCGTATAGCTTTGCAACCCTTCCGCCGTCGACGCGAAGGGCAGGGCGGCGGCGACGGCGAGCAGGACGCCGGTCATATGGGCAATACACCTAGCCAAAGCTGTCCGCCGTGATCTCTGTGAACCAGGCCTTCGCCTTGTCGGCCTCGCGCCTGCGTTCGTCCAGCGGCGTGTTGACAGGACTCGTGGCGCCACCCTCGACCTCGGCAAAGATGTCGTCCTTCGGCTGGTAATTGCCCGCGAGCGAGAAGGCATAGTCAGGCGCAACGGTATTGTAACAGACGCCAGTGAGGCGCGGCGGTTCCGGAGTCTTCCCCGCGAGCAGGCTTGTGATCACGGCCGCGCAGGCCTTGCCTTGCGCATTCGCAGCGGAAGCCGATTTCGGGATGCCGCCGCCGAGGCAGGCATCGCCGATCACATGGACGTCGGGAACGAGCTTGGACGCGAATGTCGTGGGATCGATCGGGCACCACCCGGTCTTGTCGGCAGCGCCGGCGATCTCCGCGATGCGCCCCGCCTTTTGCGGCGGGATGATGTTGATGACATCTGCGGTGTAATCGCCGAACTCGGTGATGATCTTGCGAGCCTTGGCTTCGACCGAGGTGACGCGACCGCCTTGCGACAGCGCGATGCGTTCGATCAGGCCGGGATAGAGGTCGGCCCAGGCATTTTCGAACAGCCGTTGCTGGGAGAACGTGTCCTTCGCATCGAGAAGCAGCAGTTTTGAGCGCGGCTTGTGCATCTTCAAATAATGCGCAATGAGACTGGCGCGCTCGTACGGCGCCGGTGGACACCGTGCTGGGTTGGCGGGAACAGCGATGATGACGGTGCCGCCATCCTTCATCGCCTCGAGCTGACGGCGCAGCAGCAGGGTCTGCTCGCCGGCCTTCCAGGCGTGCGGCAGGCTTGCTGACGTGGCCTCGTCGTAGCCGGGCAGCGCTTCGAACCTGAAATCGATGCCGGGGGAGAGAACGAGGCGGTCGTAGGGAATCGTCGTTCCGTCTGCGAGAATGACGGTGCGCGCCTGCGGATCGATTCGGGTCGCGGCCTGGGCGGCGACCTTGATCCCGTCGGCCGCGAGCCTGTCATAGGAAAATTGCTGTGCGCCGATGTCCCGCAAGCTCGCGATCACCTCGTTGCTGAGGGGGCAGGCAGTGAACGTCCGGTTCGGCTCGACCAGCGTCACATCGAGGTTCTGGTCGATATGCTTCAGCCTTCGCGCGCAGACCGTGCCGCCAAAGCCGCCGCCGATCACCACGATGCGGGTTCCGGCTTGCGCAATCGAAGGGCTTGCAAGGGCCAATGACGTCGCGCCGGCCGCGAGGCCGCGAACAAAGGTTCTCCGCGTCGGCGGGCGCAGCGCGTTCATTCCAGGGGTCCAAGAGCGGTGCGACGGGCCTCGCCCGCCGCACACAGTATCAGGCAAACGTGATGTTCTGGTCGCGCAGCGGCACCGAACGGATGCGTTTGCCCGTGGCCGCGAAGAACGCGTTGAGCACGGCAGGGGCTGCGACCGCAATCGTCGGCTCGCCGACGCCGCCCCAGAAACCGCCGCTCGGCATCACGATCGACTCCACCTTCGGCATCGCCGCGATCCGCATCGAATCATAGGTATCGAAGTTGGCTTGCTCGATGCGGCCGTCCTTGACGGTGCAGCCGCCATAGAACAGGCCCGACAGGCCATAGACGAAGGAGCCCGCGATCTGCCGCTCGATCTGCGCCGGGTTGACCGCGTAGCCTGGATCGGTGGCCGCGACAATACGATGCACCTTGATCTTGCTGCCGTCAGTGACGGAGATCTCGGCGGCCGCCGCGACATAGCTCCCGTAGCTCATGAGATGGGCAAGACCACGCGAGACGCCCTGCGGCGCCGGCTTGTCCCAGCCGATCTTCTCCGCCACCGCGTTGAGCGCGGCCAGATGTTTGGGTTTCGAGGCCATCAGCTTGCGCCGGAACGCGAGCGAATCCTGCCCCGCCGCATGCGCGAGCTCATCCATGAAGCATTCGAGATAGATCGCGTTGTGATTGACGTTCACCCCGCGCCAGAAGCCCGGGATGATGTGCGGGTTGCGCATCGAGTGCTCGATCAGGATATTCGGGATCGAATAGCCGATCGCGGCCTCGCCGCTCTCGTTGAGACCGGCAAACGTCGCCGGATCCTTGCCGTTGACCAGCGCCTCGGGGCGCAGGCTGAACAGGATGGATTGGCCGGAGATCCGCATGTGCAACGCGACCAGGTTGTTGTCGGCGTCGAGCCCGCCGGTCAATTTGCACTGCGTGATCGGATGATAGCGGCCATGTGCCATGTCTTCTTCGCGCGACCAGAGCAGCTTGACGGGCGTGCCCGGCATCTGCTTGGCAATCTCGACCGCCTGCCGGACATAGTCGGTCTGGCCGCGCCGGCCGAAACCGCCGCCCAGAATCGTCTTGTGAACGTCGCATTTGTCAGCGGGCAGGCCTGAGGCTTCCAGCACCGCGGCGAACGCCGCTTCGCCATTTTGGGTGCCGCACCAGACCTCGCATCTGTCGGCCGTGTAGAGCGCGGTGGCATTCATCGGCTCCATGGTGGCGTGGTTCTGATACGGATAGTTGTAGACCGCCTCGATTGTCTTGGCGGCGCCGGCAAGTGCGGACGTGACGTCACCGCTCTTGTTGCCGACATAGGCCGGACCGGAGTCGAGCCCCTCCGCGAGCCACGAGGCAATCGACGCGCTCGAGACCTTGGCGTTCTCGCCCTCATCCCACACGATCGGCAGGGCATCGAGCGCGGTCTTGGCGTGCCACCAGGTGTCGGCGACGACGGCGGCCGCGGTATCGCCGACCCGGACCACCTTCTTTACGCCCTTCATGCCGGTGACCTTGGCTTCATCAAAGCTCTTCAGCTTGCCGCCGGTGACCGGACAATCCTTGATCGCGGCGTTGAGCATCCCCGGCAGCTTGATGTCGATGCCATAGGTCATCGCACCGGTGACCTTGTCGGCGGTGTCGAGCCGCTTGATCGGTTTGCCGGCGATCTTCCAGTCTCTCGGGTCCTTCAGCTTCACGTCCGCAGGCGGCGTGAGCTTGGCCGCGGCCTCGGCGACCTTGCCGTAGGTCGTGGTCTTGCCGGTGGGCGTATGGGTGATGACGCTGTTGGCTGCGGTGCATTCCGATGCAGGCACCTTCCATTCATCGGCGGCGGCCTGGATCAGCATCATGCGCGCGGCGGCGCCGCCCTTGCGCACATAGTCCTGCGAGGTGCGGATGCCGCGGCTGCCGCCCGTCGAATAGTCGCCCCAGGCCCGTTTGCGGGCGACGTTCTGGCCGGGCGTCGGATATTCGGTCGTGACCTTCGACCAGTCGCATTCGAGCTCTTCGGCGACGAGCTGGGCAAGGCCGGTCAGCGTTCCCTGGCCCATTTCGGAGCGGGCGATGCGGATCACCACGGTGTCGTCGGGCCGGATCACGACCCAGGCATTGACTTCCGGTGAGCCGTCGGCGGCGCGGACGACGGCCGGTCCACCGAACGGGAGGTCGAGGCCGATCGCAAGGCCGGTGCCGGCGGCGGCGGAGCCGATGACGAAGGCGCGGCGGCTGAGTTTTGGCGTGATGTGCTGGTTCATCGTGGCCTCCTTACGCGTTCGCGACAGCGTGGATGGCCTCGCGCACCTGCTGGAAGGTGCCGCAGCGGCAGATGTTGGTGATGGCCTCGTCGATGTCCTGGTCGGTCGGCTTCGGCTTGTCCTTCAAAAGCGCCGCGACCGCCATGATCATCCCGCTCTGGCAATAGCCGCATTGCGGGACTTCGTTGGCGATCCAGGCCTGCTGCACCCTGTGCAGCGCACCGCCAGTGGCGAGGCCTTCGATCGTGGTGATCTGTTTGCCCGCGGCGTCGCTGACGGTCATGCCGCAGGAGCGCACCGCAACGCCGTCGACATGCACGGTGCAGGCGCCGCATTGCGCGATGCCGCAGCCATATTTGGTGCCGGTGAGACCGATATTCTCCCGGATCACCCAGAGCAGCGGTGTATCCGGTTCGACGTCCACGTCGAACGCTTTTCCGTTGATTGTGAGGTTTGCCATCGCAGTCCCCTTGTTACTGGTCCGTCCCATCGAACGAACCGCGGGCGGAATGTGGCGCGGAAAATGGAGCGATTCAAATCAAGATTCTGCGTTTGCGAGATGGAAGATATTTGATGGGCTGGTGTTACAACGCAGGTACAACCGTCAAACGCTGCGTTGCGATTTCACGGTCAATCGCAACAGGCTCATGATGGCCCCAACGACAGCAAATCCGGCACCGAGCGCCAGTGCCAGCGTCGCGCCATTCCTCCCGGCGAGGCTGAAGCAGAGTGCTGCCAGCGCGGCTCCAGTGGTCTGCCCGATCAGCCGCGCGGTCGCGACGATACCGCTGGCGCTCCCGCTGCGGTGAGGCGGCGCACTCAGCATCAGCGTCCTCATGTTCGGGGTCTGAAAGAAGCCGAACCCGATTCCGCAGATCACCATGCGCCAGGCGATATTGGCGACGCTCGGACCGGCCGGGAGGGTGGCGAGCAGCACCATTCCGATCGCCAGCATCGCAAGGCCCAAGCTGCCGAGGACGCCGGCGGAAAAGCGATCGGACAGGCGGCCGCCAATCGGCGCCATCACCGCGACCACCAGCGGCCAGGGTGTCATCAGAAAGCCGGTTTCGACCTGCGAGCGCCGCAGAATGTCCTCGAAATAGAAGGGGAGTGCGACGAACGCCAGCCCCTGCACGGCAAACGAGCAGACCGCTGTTGCCGCCGACAGCGCAAACAGCGCCCGCCGGAACAGGTCGATCGGCAGCATCGGCGCCGGATGATCGGCGTGCCGGCGGGTCAGAATCCCGCCGAAGACGATCGCGGCGATCACGCTGGTCAAAACCAGGACCGGCTGCATCTGGTGCGCTGCGCCGCCGATACCGATGATGAAGAGGCCGAGGCAGGCGACGGCGAGCAGCGCGCCGGGAAAATCGAAGGCGTGTTTCGCCCGCGGCGGCGAGGGCAGGGTCCGCAAGCCGATCAGCATTGCGATCAGGCCGAACGGAATGTTCACGGCGAACAGCCAGGGCCAGGGTCCGAGTGCGAGGATGGCCGAGGCGATGCTCGGCCCGAGCGTGAAGGCGGTCGCGACCACCAGCGCGTTGTGGCCGAAGCCGCGTCCATGCATGCGGCTCGGATAGACGAAACGCACCAGCGCTGTGTTCACGCTCATGATGCCGCTGGCACCGAGACCCTGCAGCGTCCGCGCCACCAAGAGGCTTGGCAGCGACCACGCCAGCGCGCAGCCGAGCGACGCCAGCGTGAACAGCAACAGACCGCCGAGATAGATCCGTTCGTGTCCGACTATCTCGCCGAGTGCGCCAAGCGGCAACAGGGTCGCAACGAGTGCGATCTGATAGACATTGACGACCCAGACCGCCTCCGCCGGCGTGACGTGGAGATCAATGGATATCGCGGGCAGCGCGATATTGGCGATCGCGGTGTCGAGCGAGGCCATCGCGAGCGCGGTGAAGATCGCGGCGATTGCCCAGCGCCGGCGTTCCCAGGGCAGCCCGTCGGTCACGGGCTGAGCGGGTGGCCGCGGGGCGTTCCGGTCGACATACATTCGCGAGGATTCTCCAAAAGAGCCATTCTCCGTTTAATATGAAGGCGGCTTCCTCCCCAGACGGGCCGCTGCATACGGCCCATGCGATGGGGGCCTTGAGCCGCATTAGGGGCAGCGAATCCGGGGCGACTTTCGGCTACTTCCCGCGTCCGGGCCGATCGACTAGGCTGGCTGCCAATGGCGGTCGAAACAACGCCTTCGAGAGGAAGCGCGCTTTGAACGGACAGGCGGGCCTGCGCGTCGCGGCCGCGGCGAGCGGCATTGTGAGCAAGCGGGCGGGCGTCTTCGGCTATGCCTGGGCGGCGGTGCTGCTGGCGATCCTGGCCTTTCTCGTCATCTACCCCGTGCTGACGCTCTTGCTCGGCGCGCTGACCGACACCAACCCGGTGGTCGAGGGGCTCAGCTTGGCGCACCTCTCGATTGCGAACTTTCTCACTGTCCTCACCAATCCGAACGTTGCTGAGGCGCTGTTCAACACGCTCGTCGTCTGCGGTGGCGGCACCTTGATTGCGGTCGCCATCGGCCTCACCTTCTCCTGGATCGTGGTGCGCACCAACACGCCGTTCCGCGGATTCATCGCCGCAGCCTCCATCCTGCCGCTGTTCGCGCCGCCGCTCGTCGCAGGCGTAGCGTGGTCCATCCTGGGTTCGCCGAAGACGGGACTGATCAACACCGCGTTCAAATGGGCCGGGCTCAATTGGCACGTCGACTTCTATTCGCTGTCCGGCCTCGTGTTCGTGTTCGGCCTCTATTACGCCCCCTATGTCTACATGTTCACCGCATCGGCACTGCGCAACATGGATCCGAGCTTGGAAGAGGCCGCGGAAATTTCCGGCGCCAGCGCATTTGCGACGCTGTTCTCGGTGACGTTTCCGCTGATCATGCCGGCAATCGTCTCTGGCATGCTGCTGTCCTTCATCGTCATGCTCGGGATCTACGGTGTTCCGGCAGTGCTCGGCGCGCCGAGCAACATCAGCGTCCTGACCACCTACATCTTCAAGTTGACCAACTGGTCGCCGCCACTCTACAACACGGCCGCGGCAGTCGCCATCATCCTGATGATCGTCACCGGCGCTCTGGTGTTGCTGCAGCAGAGGGTGCTGAGCGGGCGCAGTTTCACCACCGTTGCCGGCAAGGCGTTCCGGCCGCGCCGCCTCGATCTCGGCGGCTGGCGCTGGTTGACCTTTGCGCTCGGTCTCGTCTACCTGCTGCTGGTCGTGGTTCTGCCGATGCTCGCACTGGTCGTCGCGGCGTTCCGCAAATTCATGTTCATCCGCGACCTCGCGAGCCTGTTCGACGCGCGGCAATATTCGCTGGTGCATTTCAACAGCATCTTCGACAATCCGCTGACGCTGAACTCGATCTACAACGCGGTCGAAGTCGGCGTCATTACAGCTGTGGTCGGCGGCGTGCTCGCCTTTGCGATCGGCTACACCATCCATCGCACCGACGTGCCCGGCCGACGCGGCATCGATTTGATTGCGACACTGCCGGTCGCCATCCCCGGCCTCGTGATCGGCGTCGCCTATCTGTGGGCCTGGATCGGCATTCCCGGCGGGCTCTATGGCACGATCTGGATCCTGGCGCTCGCGTTCATCGCGCGCTTCATGCCGGACACGGTGAAAGCGCTGTCGACGTCATTCCTGCAGATTCACCGCGAGCTGGAGGAGGCCGCCTGGGTCTGCGGCAAGGGCGTGCTCGGCACCATCTCCACCATCGTGCTGCCGCTGGCGCGGCCCGGCGTGGTCGCGGCCATGACGCTGCTGTTCGTGCTGTCGATCCGTGAGCTCGGCTCGTCACTGTTCCTCTACACCAGCAACACCATGGTGATGTCGGTGCTGCTGCTCGACTATTACGAGGGCGGCAATCTCGGCAAGACCGCCGCATTCAGCCTGGTACAGACCATTCTGCTCGGCGTGTTGATCGGAGGCGCGAACTTGTTGTCGCGTGGGGCGGCGCAGGGCGATCTCGCGCAGCGGATCAGATAGGGAGAACGAGCCATGATTGGAAAGTTCGTTGCCTGGACCCTCGCCGGGATCGTCGGTCTCGGCATTGTGCTGGGCATTGCGCCGGTTCGCGCGGAGGAGAATTTCGGCCCGCCGGAACTGATCGCGGCGGCGAAAGCGGAAGGCAAGCTGATCTATTACACCGCCAACTTCGCCGAAGTCGAACAGCAGGTCATCAAGGAGTTCAACAAGCGCTTTCCCGAGATCAAGGTCGAGATGGTGCGTGCGCCCGGCGGCCAGCTCATCACGCGGGTGAAGACCGAAGCCGCCGCCGGCAAGCTGATCGCGGACGTCGTCGACCATTCCGACCGCGCGCTGATGTCGGAGCTGGTCGACCTGTTTCAGGACTATGCGCCGCCGAACGCCGCGGACTACGATCCGCAAGCGCAGATCTCGCCAAAACTCTGGCCGCGCGCCACGCTGGTTTGGTCGATCGCCTACAACACCGAATTGGTGAAGGATCCGCCAGAGACCTGGTGGGACCTGACCAGGCTTGTGTACGACAAGATGATCGGCCAGGTGTTCGCGCAATCCGGCGGCACCACCTGGACCCGCATCATGTTCGAGCGGCAGGTGCTGGGCGAGGACTACTGGGCGAAGCAGGCGGCAACCCATCCCATTCTTTATCCGTCCGGCGCGCCGACATCGGATGCGCTGGTGCGCGGCGAGATCGCAATTGCGCCACTGCTCTACAACGCGATCTATCCGAAGCAGAAGGACGGCGCGCCGATAAAAATCTTCTTTCCGCCCGAGGGCGCGCCTGTCAACCCCTATGCCACGGGCATCCCGAAGACGGCGGCGCATCCCAATGCCGCAAAGCTCTTCCTCAACTGGTGCCTGTCGAAGGAGGGGCAGGCCTTCATGATCAAGGAGCTCGGCAATCTCACCTCGCTGAAGGTGCCGCCGGTCTATCCCGAAGGCTTCGATCCCAAGATGGTCAAGGTCTGGTATCCCAACTTCGACCAGTATGTGAAACTGCACGCGTCCTGGGTGGCCGAGTGGGACAAGATTTTTGGTTATCGGCAGTGATCGATGCGGCCACGGCACGGTTGAGATGATGACCGCGACGCTCGAGGTCACCGCGCTCTCCAAGCGGTTTGCGATTGGCCGCCCGGCGGTCGATGGCGTCAGCTTCGCGGTGCCGCGGGGAGAGATCGTCGTGCTGCTCGGTCCCTCAGGCTGCGGCAAGACCACGACGTTACGCTGCGTCGCGGGCCTCGAGCATCCGACCGGTGGCGAGATCTCAATTTCAGGAAAGCTGGTCTCGTCACCGGCACGCGGCGTCCTGGTCCCGCCACGAGCGCGCGACCTCGGCATGGTGTTCCAATCCTATGCGGTGTGGCCGCACATGACGGTGCGGCAGAACGTGAGCTATCCGCTGAAGCACCGCAAGATCGCCCGCAACGAGGCCAGCCACAGGGTCGACGAGGTACTCGAACTGGTCGGCCTCACGGAATATGCCGACCGTCCCGTCGTGGCGCTGTCGGGCGGGCAGATGCAGCGTGTGGCGCTGGCGCGCAGCCTCGTCTACCGGCCGCAACTGCTGCTGCTCGACGAACCCTTGTCGAACCTCGACGCAAAGCTTCGTCTGAGGCTGCGCGACGATCTCCGTGTCATCCTCAAGCAGACCGGCATGACCGCGCTCTACGTCACCCATGACCAGGCCGAAGCGGTCGTGCTCGGCGACCGCATCGGCGTGATGCGCGACGGCCGCCTGCTGCAGATCGGCACGCCGCACGCGATCTATAACCGCCCGGTCGACCTGTTCGTCGCCAATTTCACCGGCGCCACCAATGAGCTTGCCGGTACGCTCGTCGAATGCAATGGCGCCTTCGGCGTGGTCGATTTCGGCGATGGCCGACGCGGCGAGGCTGCGTTGCTGCAGCCTCTTGGGCCCGGCGACAAGGTACGGGTCGCGCTGCGACCGGAAAATATCGCGATCGGCAGACAGGACGGCTCGAACGCATTCACTGCAAAAGTGATCGACCGCCGCTACCAGGGCACGCAGACGGTTTACGACATCGAGCTATTCGGCAACCGGCTTGAGGCGCTCGAGCTCGGCACCGCGGCGCGCCACCCCGTCGGGGTCGAAGCGCCGGTCTCGCTGTCGCGCGAAGCCTGCTGGGCCTACCGCGACACTGGTCCGTCGTCGTACGAGTAGTTCTTGATCGGCTCAGCTTTCGGCCGGCAGCTCGCCATCCAGAACCTTCTTCATCCGGTCCTGATCCAGCGCATTCTCCCATCGCGCGATCACGATGGTCGCAACCGCATTGCCGACCAGATTGGTCGGCGTCAGGCCCTGCGACATCAGTCGGTGAATCCCGAGCACCAGCGCGACGCTCGCGACCGGGATCGTGCCGGTCGCGGCCAGCGTTGCGGCCAGCACCACGAAGGCTGCGCCCGCAATCCCGGCAGCGCCCTTCGAGGTCACGAGGAGGATCACAAGCAGCCCGATCTGCTCGGCGAGGTCGAGATGGGTATTGGTCGCCTGTGCGAGGAATACCGCGGCAGTCGCGAGATAGAGGCAGGTGCCATCGAGGTTGAAGGAATAGCCGGTGGGGATCACGAGCCCCACGATGCTCTGTTCGCAGCCGAGCGCCTCCAGCTTCGACAGCATGCGGGGCAGCACGGTTTCCGACGACGTCGTGGCGATGCAGACCAACAGCTCGTCGCGGATATAGCGAACGAGCTTCCACAGGCTGAAGCCGCAAAGCCGCGAGATCGGCCCGAGTATCACGACGATGAAGATGATGCAGGTGACGTAGAAGCCGCCGAGAAGTCTGCCGAGCGAGGCGAGCGAGCCAAGCCCGAACTTGCCGATCGTGAACGCGATCGCGCCGAAAGCTCCGAGCGGCGCGGCCCACATCACCATCCTGACCATGCCAAAGATCATCTTGCCGCCGACGTCGATCACGTCGGTGACGGGCTTGGCGCGCTCGCCGAGCCAGATCAGCGCGAAGCCGCACATCACGGAGATGAAAAGCACCTGCAGGATGTTGCCTTCCGCGAAGGCGCCGACAAAGGTCTGCGGGATCATGTTCATCAGAAAGGGCACGAAGCCGACCACGGCGGTCTGCTTCACATAGGGCTCGACGACGCTGGCGTTGATCGACGCGGGGTCGATATTCATGCCCGCTCCCGGCTGCCAGAGATTGACGGCGGCAAGGCCGATGATCAGCGCGAACGTCGTGACCACCTCGAAATAGACCAGCGCCTTGATCGCGACCCGGCCGACCTTGGCCATGTCGGCCATGTGGGCAATACCGTTGACCACGGTGCAGAAGATGATCGGCGCGATCAGCATCCGGATCGCCTTGATGAAAGCGTCGCCCAGCGGCTGCATCTGGGCGCCGAGATCAGGCCTGATGGCGCCAAGCGCGATACCCAATGCCATCGCGATCATCACCTGGACCCAGAGTTCCTTCCACCATGCGCGGCCGCCATCGCGTCGGGTCTCTGCGGTCAAAATGGTCGCCGTCATCATGTTTCCTTTTTCACGGTCGGCGGGTCCGGGACGTTTTCAGCCCTTACTCAACCCTTGGCGTCGAACTTGAAGAGGCGTTCCGGATTCGTCACCAGAAGCTTGTTCTGCTTTGCCGGATCGGGCGTGTAAAGCGGGATCAGGTCGACCAGATCGCCGTCGTTCGGCATGAACTTCACGTTCGGATGCGGCCAGTCGGTGCCCCAGATGACGCGGTCGGGTGCGCTGTCGATCAATTTCCGGGCAAAAGGCACGGCATCGTGGAAGGGCGGGCCCGACGCGGAGGCGCGTTCCGGCCCGCTGATCTTGATCCAGCATTTTTCGTCGGTCGCCTGCAGGTCGAGCAACGCCTTGAACTCGGCATCATCCACGCCCTTCGCTGCGCTGATCGTCCCCATATGGTCGATGACATAAGTCACCGGCAGCGCCTTCAGGATCGGCACGAATTCGGCGATGGTGCCGGCTTCGAGATAGATGTCGACATGCCAGCCGATCGCCATGACGCGATCGACCAGGGTGCGGAACACGTTGATGTCGCCGACGCCGCCGAGCCGCTTCAGGAAGGCGAAGCGGCAGGCGCAGACGCCGGCCTTGCCGAGCGCGGCAAGCTCGGCGTCCGACATCGCATTGCTGACATTGGCGACGCCCTTGTAGCGGCCGCCGCTCTGCGCGATCGCATCGGTGACGACGCGGTTGTCGAAACCGTGGACGGTCGCATTGACGATGACCGCGCGCTCCGCGCCAATCTTCTGATGTAGCGCGCGGAAGGCCTCAAGCGGGGCGTCGGGCGGCGAATAGGGACGCGTCGGCGAGAATGGATAGACAGCGGCCGGCCCGAAGATATGCGTATGCGTGTCGACGGTTCCGGGCGGCGCCTTGAAGGCAGGCGTTCGCGGGTTGGGATCGGGTCCCGGAATGGTCGGGATCTTGGTCTCCTCGGCCGCCCGCGAGGCCGGCATGGTCATGCTCGCAAGGCCCAGTCCGGCCATCGCAGCGAGCATCTCTCTTCGCAACATGAGGTTCTCCGCCTTATCATTGTGGTGGCTGCGACCGGCTTGTGCCGCCGTCACAGCAGCTTTGTCAGGCTCATCAGAAAGGCGGTCACGCTCAGGACCATTGCGGCGATGATCAACCAATCGAGAAGCCGGGAGATGATGCTGGTCATGGAATGCCTTTCCATCGAACGCGCTCAAAGCCACAGGATTTTCTTACGATAATCGAGGTCGGTCAGCAGCGGCGCTGACGGTCCCTGATGAAACACCGCGCCGCGCTCCAGCGCGAACACGCGATCGGCGAGCGCCAGCACGAGGTCGAGATTGTGTTCCACGATCACGATCGAGATGTGCTGCCTCATCCGGTCGAATACCTTGAACAGTTCGAGCGTGACCGCGGGCGCAAGGCCCTCGAACGGCTCGTCCAGCAACAAGAGCTTGACATTTCCGGACATCGCGCGGGCGACGGCGACCATCTGCTGCTCGCCGCCGGAGAGATAGTCGGCGGCGACGTCCATGCGCTCCTTCAAGCGCGGAAAGAATTCGAAAATCTGCTGCTCGCTCCAGACCACCCCATCCGAGCCATGGGTCTTGCGCGCAAGTCGGCCGAGCGCGAGGTTTTCCCTGACCGTCATGCCGGCGAACAGGCCGCGGCCCTGCGGCACATAGCCGATGCCGAGCCGCGCGATGTCGGGCGCCGCGACATGCGTGATGTCGCGTTCGGCAAACTCGATGTCGCCGGATGCCGCGGGGACAAGGCCTGATATCGTCTTGAGCAGGGTGGATTTGCCGGCGCCGTTGCGGCCGAGCAGCGCCACGATCTCGCCGTCGCGGACGTCGAGCGCGGCGTCGTTGAGAATGTGGCTCTTGCCGTAGAAGGTGTTGACGCGCGCGAGGCGCAACAACGGTGCCGTCGACTGTCCACTATCCTCGGCACGTTCGTGCTCGACCTCAGGCACACCCTTGCCGGTGTAGATTTCCTGCACGCGGACGTCGGCACGTACGGCGTCCGGCGTACCAGTCATCAGCACCGCGCCCTGGTTCATCACCGTGACCGTGTGAGAGAAGCCGAGCACGCGGTCGATGTCGTGCTCGACGATCAGGACCGGAATGTTCGCGGCGATGGTCCTGATCAGGTTCGAGACACGCTCGCGTTCGGCGGCGGCGAGCCCGGCCAGCGGCTCGTCGAGCAGCAGCATCTGCGGCTTGGCGCCAAGCGCGATGCCGAGATCGACCAGCCGCTGCCCGCCATAGGAGAGCTCGCCGCCCTCAGTCTCCTCGATGCCTTCAAGTCCGAGGAATTTTGCAAGCTCAGCCGTCTCCGCATGGATGTCGCAATAGCTGTCGATGTCGCGCCAGATGTTGAATCTGCCGGGGCTTCGCGCCTGCAACGACAGGCGCAGGTTTTCATGGATCGAAAGGCCCTTGAACAGGCACGTGATCTGGAACGAGCGGGCAAGCCCTTGATGGCAGATGCGGTTCGATGGAACATCCTGGATCTCGCGGTCGTACAGGCGCACCACGCCGCGATCGACCGGGAACAGGCCGGAGATCAGGTTGAAGAGCGTGGTTTTTCCAGCGCCGTTCGGTCCGATCAGGGCATGGATCTCGCCGGCGCCGACCTGCAGGGAGACGTTTTCGACCGCGCGGATGCCGCCGAAACGTTTTGAAACGCCCTCGATCGTCAGCACCGTTCCGCTGCCTGCGCCGGGCCTGAGGAAGACGGGTAGGGCGAGGTCTTCATAGATCCTGCGCCGGCTCATCGCGGCGGCTTCCGCGAGCTGCGGCGTCCAGCTCTTTTTCAGCTTGTTCCAGATGCCGGCGAGTCCGTCCGGCGAATACATCACGAAGGCAACAAAAATCAGTCCGAACCAGAGCAGCCAGTTCGGCGTCCAGATCGAGAACAATTCGCGGAACAGGATGAAAAACAGCGCGCCCAGCGCCGGTCCCAGCATGCTGCGCATGCCGCCGATCACGACCATCGCCAGCAGTTCGCCGGAAAGCGGCACTGAGACTGCGTCCGCGGACACCAGATAGTTCAGGAACGCGATCAGTCCGCCCGCAAGGCCCGTCACGACGGCGGACATCACGAACACGCCGAGCTTGTAGCGCTCGACCGGATAGCCCTGGAAGGTTGCCCGGAGCTGGTTCTCGCGGATCGCCACCAGCACATGGCCGAACGGGGAGCAGACCAGGCGCAGCAGCAGATAGAGCACGCCGAGCCCGATCAGGGCGACGACGATGTAGTAGGAGAGCGCGTCGTCGAGACTGAGGCCTAGAAAACTGCCGCGCTTCAACCCGCCGAGGCCGTCCTCGCCGCCGGTCACTTCGCTCCAGCGGAACGCGGTGGTGTAGGTGAGCGCGGCCAGCGCGAGCGTCAGCAGCGAGAAGTAGACGCCGCGCCGGCGCAGGATGATCGCGCCGACGAGGGACGAGGATACCGCCACGACGACCAGAGAGAGGGCAAGCGGCAGCCAGATCTGGCCCGGCAACCAGTGGAGCTGGATCAGGCCAGCGGCATAGGCACCGATGCCGAACCAGGTCGAGTGACCGAACGAGACCAAGCCGGTATAGCCGATGCAGAGATTGAGACCCATGGTCGCAATCGCCAGCGCGACGATCCAGATGCCGGTGTTGAGCGAAAGGCCGAGCGCCCGCAGCAATAGCGGCAGCACGATCACGGCCGCGGCCGCCATCAGCAGCGGCCGATATCTTTCCGCTGCTGACGCGATCTTCATTCGAACTTCTCGATCCGCTCGCCGAGCAGCCCGCGGGGGCGCACCAGCAGCACCAGAAACATCAGGATGTAGATCGAGGCCTCGCCGGCTGCAGGGACGAAGTGAATCGTGATGCCTCTGACCACGCCGACCAGCAGGGCCGCGATCACGACACCCCAAAAGCTGCCGAGCCCGCCAATCACCACGACGACGAAAGCGACCGTGACGATCTCGGCGCCCATCGCCGGATGCACGATGGTGATCGGCGCGAACAAGGCGCCGCCGAGCGCCGCCATGCCGACGCCGAGCATCACGATCGCCGTCATGTAAGGCTGCAGGCGGATGCCCAGCGCAGCGACCATGTCCGGCCGCTGGATGCCGGCGCGCACCACGCGGCCGAACGAGGTCTTGTGCAGCAGCAGCCAGACGCCGACGAGCGCCGCGGCGACGACGGCGAGAATCAGCAATCGGTAGCGCGAGAACAGGAAGTCGCCGATGAAGACCGAGCCGCGAAACGCCGGCGGGATCGAGGCCGAGAGCGGCGCCGCGCCCCAGATGATGCGGATCGTCTGCTCGGCGATCATGGCAACGCCAAAGGTGACCAGCAGGCTGAGGATCGGATCGGCGGTGTAGAAGCGGCGCAGGATGAAGCGCTCGAAGAGGATTCCGAGCAGGGCGACCACGACCGGCGACAGCATCACCGCCGGCCCGAAGCCGAGATAGTGCGTGATCTCGACCGACGCATAGGCGCCGAGCGCATAGAACGCGCCATGCGCCAGATTGACGATGCCGCCGACGCTGAAGATCAGCGACAGGCCGAGCGCGATCAGGAGGTAGTAGCCTCCGAGCACGAGGCCGTTGACGACCTGTTCCAGCAGGAAATCAAACTGCATGCGCGATCCAGCGGGCTCGGTGTCAATCGAATCCATTGCCGGCGAGCGACCGCGCTCGATCGGGCGCGGCGCGGTGCGCGCATCCGGCGTTGAGCGTTTCGGCTAAATCGAACAGGGGTTCTGCTCCTTGGTGAGTGCGATGCTCTCCAGCTTCTCATTCGTCCCCGGGATCGCCGCGCCGAGTTCGAGCATGTCCCATTTGTCCTTCGCTTGCCCTGCGGGCTTCACCGTGAACGGATAGGCTTCCTGCATCAACTGGTGATCCCAGTTCCTGAAATAGGCCTTGCGGCCTTTGAGGATGTCGAACTGGGTCTCCTTCTCGAAATAGGCGATCAATTTGTCGGTGTCGGCCGATTTGGTCTCGGTCATGGCCTGCGCCATCATTTGCAGCGAGACATATTCAATCCAGGCGTGGTTCTCGGGTGGCTTGCCGTTCCTCTTGATGAAATTGGCCACGAATGTCTTGGAAGCGGGGACGTCGAGCGTGTGGTACCAGACCGTCGGCCAGGTGCCGCTCAGATTGCCGTCGCCGGCGGCCCAGGCGTCCGCGGTGTTGAGGTTGAAGCCAACGATCGGATAGGGCAGGCCGAACTCGGCATATTGCTTGACGAGGTTAGTGACCTGGTTGCCGGCAAGATTGGAGCACACCACGTCGGGCTTGGCCTGGCGAATCTTCAGGAGATAAGGGCTGAAATCGGTGACGTCGGTGGCGACCAGCTCATCGCCGATCAGCTTGCCGCCATTGGCGTCGAAAAAGGACTTTGCGGCGCGCGCGAGGTCGTGGCCAAAGATGTAGTCCGCGGTCAGCGTATAGAATTTCCTGTCCTTCATCATGTTGTCGCGCACCAGCGCCTTGCCGACCGCGTTCACCATCACGGTGCTGGGGATGTCGACGTGGAAGGTGTAGCGGTTGCAGTTCTTGCCGCGCAGCGCGTCCGAGCGCGCGCCGATCTGCATGTAGAGCCGCTTGTTGCGCTCAGCGACCTGCATGATGGTCAGTGCAGAAGCCGAATTGATCTCGCCCATCAGCACGGTCGCGCCATCCTGGTCCAGCATGCGCTGCGCCTTGGTCGCAGCCGTCGCCGGATTGACCGAGTCCTCCGACATCACGTCGAGCGGGCGGCCCATGACGCCGCCGGCCGCGTTGATCTCGTCGACCGCCATGCGAATGCCGAGCTGCGCGTAGGCGCCGAGCGCGCCGAGAAAGCCGGTGAGCGGCGTGAGATGGCCGATCTTGATCTTGTCCGTCTGGGCCCGGACGATTGCCGGGAATCCGATCGTACAGGCGCCGGCGAGCCGAGTGCCTGATTTCAACAATGTTCGGCGGCTGATGCGGCTCATGGGTCCTCCTCCCGCGGCGGATCGCATGTCCCCCCTTCGATTTCGCAATATGCGAGAATGTGAGAGACGTTCTTCTATTGCCGGATACTATCGGCGCACGCGATGGCCGCTGTCAACGCCTAAAGCAGGAGGAGAGCGCGGCCCGTCGGCGCCGTCTCGGCCCGTGAGGGCGTTCGCGCACTGCGGGGGTGCGTTGGCGACAAGCATTCCGCGAAGCGGGCTTCGGCGGCCTCAGGATTTCGCGAGGCTCTTGGCGCCGAGTTCGATGGACAGGCGATTGGCCGCGGCGCGCACGAGCTTGGCGTGGCCTTGCAGGGCTTGATTGGACAGTCGCCAGATCGGACCGGAAATTCCGAGTGCGCCAATCACCTGGCCGGTGAAATCGAGGACCGGGACTGCGACACAGCGGACCTCGGTGTTGAATTCGCCATCGTCGAAAGCAATGCCGGTCCGCCTGATGTCCTCGATCTCCTTCAACAGCACCGCCGCGTCCGTGATCGAGTTCTCGGTCGACGGCTTCAACTCGATCCGTTCGAGCACGCGTTTCAGCTGATCGGGACGCAGTGCGGCCAGAACGATCTTGCCGAGCGCGGTGCAGTGCACCGGCCGCACCACGCCGACGCGCTCTGTGAGCTGGAACGCGCCAGGACCCGAGGTGCGGGCGATCACGACGACCGCATCGCCCATCCGCACGCCAAAGTGCCCGCTCTCCCCGGTCTCGCGCGACAGATCCTCGAGCACCGGGGTCGCGACATGCACCATCTCGATCTCGTCGAGCGCACTGGCCGCCAGCGCGAACAGCGGCCGGCCGATGCGGTAGCGCTTGGTCTCCTTGTCCTGGCGCAGGTAGCCCAGGGAAGCCAATGTCCTGGCGAGGTGGAAGGTGGTCGAATTATGCAGGCCGACCAGCTTGCTCAACTCGGCGAGCCCGATACCGTCGCGGTGGCGCGCGACCTCCTCCAGGATCGCAAAGGCGCGGCCGAGCGACTGGACGCCGCCCCGCTGCTTCCCCTCGGCGTCATCATCGATGTCCGGCGGCGCCGGTCGCACCAGCTTGGCGATATCGGCTTTCCGCAAGCGTTCAGGCTTCTCGGCAGTCCTTGGCTTGGTGCGTGGTCTCAAGTATCAGCTCTCCGTGAGGCGCAGGCCGGATCGGTTCGCATCATTGGCTGCAATCGCGCATTCGCGCAAGTCCCGCAGCCTGCGACATCATATCACAATATCAATTGACGTATAGTATTATGAGAACTAGCGTTCGACGCCGCCCGAGAAGCAGCGGTAACCCGTTGAGCCCCGAGGAGATGTCCGATGTCGCGCAACATGCTCAACGGGGCCCAGGTCATCGTCGACTATCTGATCCAGGAGAAAGTCCCGCAGGTGTTCGGCCTGTGCGGCCACGGCAACATCCAGTTCATCGACGCGCTCTACGAACGCTCTCACGAGATCAAGACGATCTCGGTGCACCATGAGAGCGTTGCCGGCTTCATGGCCGACGTCTATTACCGCGTCTCGGGCCGGCCGACCGCGACCTTTACCTCCTGCGGTCCCGGCTCGGCGAACCTGCCGATCTCGCTCGCCAATGCCTTTCTGGATTCCGTGCCGTTCATGGCGGTGACCGGCAATGTGCCGACCAGCCAGTTCAATCGCGGCGCGTTTCAGGAAATGTACCGGCATTATCAGGCGGACTTTCCGTCCACCGTGCGCTCGATCTGCAAGAAGGTGTTCCAGCCGACCCGCGGCGAGATGGTGCCGCTTGCGGTGCGCCAAGCCTGGAAGACAATGGTCACCGGCCGTCCGGGACCTGTCGTGCTGGACGTGCCGTTCGACGTCTTCATGGAATCGGCGGCCGAAGAGGCACCTGATGCCGCCGCCTGGAACGCCAATATTTCCTGCCGCTGTGGCGCTGATCCCGAAGGCGTCGTCAGGGCGGTTGACATGCTGCTGGCGGCCGAAAAGCCCGTCATCCTGGTCGGGCAGGGCGTGCGCTACGGCGGCGCGTCAGGCGAATTGTTGAAGCTCGCGGAGCGCCTGCAGATTCCGGTCGCCGCCTCGGCGAGCGGCATGGGCGCCATCGACGGCAACCATCCGCTGGCGCTCGGACTCGTCGCGCGCGCCGGCCACTACCAGGCCAATCACGCGGCGCGCCAGGCCGACGTGCTGCTGGCGCTCGGCGTGCGCTTCGACGACCGTACCTCGAGCTCGTGGATTCCCGGCTATTCCTTCACCATTCCGCCGACCAAACTCATTCACGTCGACATCGATCCCGACGAGATCGGCCGCAACTATCCGGTCGCGCTCGGGTTGATGGCGGACGTGCGCACCTTCCTGCGGCAAGTCCATGCCGAGCTCGACCGCCGCGCCGATCTGGCCAAGAAAGCCGACGCGCGGCAAAGCTGGCTGGCGCAGATCGACCTCTACCGCAAGGAATGGGACAAGTTCGTCGCGCCCGGCTTTTCCGACGACACCACGCCGATCAATCCGCAGCGCGCCGCGCTCGAAATCGACAAGGCGCTGCCGGAGGATGCGATCCTGGTCAGCGACATCGGCGTACATCACAACTGGCTGCTCGGCTTCTGCAAGCCGAAGCGCCCGGATTCGCTGATCGGCTCGATGGGTTTTGGTCCCATGGGCTTTGGCGTTGCGGGCGTGCTCGGCGCAAAATTCGCAGCCCCCGACCGGCCTTGCGTCTCCGTCTGCGGCGACGGCGCCTTCTTCATGCATGCCAACGTGCTGGGGACTGCGGTCGAATACAATCTGCCCGTGGTCTGGGTGGTCTGGAACAATTATGCCTATGCGTCGATCCGTGGCCTGCAGCGCGGCTACCTCGGCGGACGCGAACTCGCCACCGACTTCCACGATCCGACGACCGGCAAGCGCTACAATCCGGATTTTGCCGCGATGGCGCGCTCCTGCGGCGTCGAAGGTGTGCGGGTCGACCGCGCCGGCGACATCGTCGAAGCCATCCGCAGGGGAATCGCGGCGAACAAGCCGTATCTGATCGACGTCGATATCGCCGCCGATATCAATCCGGCCGGCGCCGGCGTCTGGGAGCTGCCGGGATTGGGCCAGAGCAAGGCGGGCATCGGCGTCCGCTATCAGCCGAGCTGAGAACGTCATGTTGCCGAAATCGGAACGTCCAAGAGAACGACGGCACAGATCGGAGGAAGGCAATGTTGCTCAGGGGTAAGACGGTTGTTGTGGTCGGCGGCTCCTCGGGAATTGGCTTGGCGACGGCGGAACTGGCGCGGCGGGAGGGCGCCGAGGTCGTCATCGCATCGCGCAACAAGGACCGCCTGACCCCGGCTGCGGATCGGATCGGCGCGCGGGCCATTGTCGTCGACGTGACCGATGACGACAGCGTTGCGGCGTTGTTTCGGGCCTGCGGGCCGGTCGACCATGTCGTCGTCACCGCGGCGCAGCTTCGCACCGGCCCGGTCAAGACAGTGCCGATGGCAGACGCGCGTGCGACCATGGAAGGCAAGTTCTGGGGCGCCTGGCGCGTCGCGCGCGAGGCGCAGATCAACGCAGGCGGCTCGCTCACGCTGGTGACCGGGCTTCTGAGCGTCAGGCCCAGAATGAACTCCGCCATCATCGCCGCAGCCAACGGCGCGTTGGAGTCGCTGGCGCGATCGCTCGCGCTCGAACTGACACCGGTGCGCGTCAATGCGGTGTCGCCCGGGATCATTGACACGCCGATTCGCGCGGCGATGCCGGAAGAGGCGCGGCGCGACATGCTCGCCAAAACGGCGGCGGCGTTGCCGGTCGGCCGCGTCGGCGTGGGCGAGGACATTGCCCGACAGATCCTCGCCTTCATGACCATCGGTTTTGCGACGGGCTCGATCGTTTACGTGGATGGCGGAGCGATCATCAGCTGAATTGTCGGGATCGACGGGCGCTGACAGGGAGAGGATCGATGGCTTTCGAAGACAACAGCGGCGCCTTCATCCGCAACATCGCCGAAGTGCCCTGGCGCGAATTTCCCAATCATTTTGGCGGCGCGCTGTCAAAACCGCTGGTGATGCCGGAGACCGCGAAGTCGCGCCACATCGATTATCGCATCTCGATGTATCAGCCCATGGCCCATGTGGCGCGCCACAAGCACGAGGTTCAGGAGCAGATCTATCACGTGCTCGAAGGCGAGGGGCTGATGGAGATCGAAGGCAAAAGCCATGTCGTGCGCAAGCACGATGTCATCTATCTGCCGCCAGGCGTCGAGCACATGATCTCGAACACCGGTCTGGTCGATCTTGTATTCCTGGTCGTCACCTCGCCAGTGACCGACGACTAAGCTAGCCGCTGGCGCCGAGCCCGAGGCTGGCATAGATCCGCCGCGCATAGGCGCCGAACTCATCCGTGGTCTTCATCGGCAGCGCGCGCGGGTATGGCAGCAGTATTGGAAAATACTCCGCCATGCGCGCAGGCGCAGCGGTGAGCACCGCGCAATGCGAGCCGAGGAAGACCGCCTCCTGGATCGAGTGGGTGACCAGTATGATGGTCTTGCCACTTTCGCGCCAGATCCGCAGCATCTCCAGGTTCATCTGTTCGCGGGTCAGCGCATCCAGCGCGCCGAACGGTTCATCCATCAGGATCAGCTTGGGATTGTGGATCATGGCGCGCGCGATCGCCGCACGCTGCTGCATGCCGCCCGAAAGCTGTTGCGGATAGTTGTTCTCCTGGCCCGCGAGTCCGACGAGGTTGAGCAGGTCGCGGGCCCGCGCCCGCGCCGCCTTCATCGGCAGGCCGACGATCTCGGCCGGCAGCAGCACATTGTCGATCACGGTCCGCCACTTCAACAGCAGCGCCTGCTGGAACACCATGCCGATATCGCGCCCGGGGTCGAACGGCGTGCGCGCATTGCCGATCTTGACACTGCCGCCGTCGGCGGCATGCAGCCCGGCCAGGATCTTCAGCACCGTGGTCTTGCCGCAACCGGACGGGCCGACCACGGAGACCATCTCGCCCTCGCCGATGTCCATCGTGACGTCGGAGACCGCGAGAAATTCGCTGGTATCGGTCCGATAGATCTTGCGCACATTGCGCAGGCTGATGAAGGGCTCGTCCCCCATCACGCCAGCCATCTGTCGAGGTTGGCTGCGACAAAATCGTCGTCGGCGAGATCGGCATGCTCGTTCGTGACGCGGTCGATTTCCTGCAACTGGCCGGGGCTCAAGCCTTCCCCGGGATCGAGGCACCATGTGCCTTCCATCAAGCCTTGCCGCCGCAACACCTCGTGGCAGCCGGCAATGCAGCCCTGGAAATTATTGGCGACATCGAAGAATGCGCCGTTGCAGTCGGTGACACGGGCATCGAGCGCGAGCAGGTCGGCCGGGATGCTCGCCCGTTGGCGCGCAGCCCTGCAGCGTTCGAACTGCTTGATGGCAGTCGCCGTCCACACCGACCAGTGCCCGAGCAGGCCGCCGCGAAAATGGGTCCTGATCGTAACGCCCCTGTCTCTGAGATCAAAGGGCAGGGTGAGGTCGAGCAGGATATGGTCGTCATTGCCGGTATAGAGCGCGATCCGGTCGAGCGCGCCGGCCGCGCAGACGCCGCGCAGCACATCGAGCGTGCGATAGCGGTTGAACGGCGCGATCTTGATCGCGATGACATTGTCGATTGAAGCAAAGCGGCGCCAGAAATTCGCGCTGAGGACCACGCCCCCGACCGCGGGCTGCAGATAGAAGCCGACCAGCGGAATTTCGCGCGCGACCGTCTCGCAATGGGTGATGATCTCGTCTTCACGCGCCGTCTTCATCGCGGCGAGACTGAGCAGGCCTGCATGATAGCCGATGCCCCGCGCGGCCTCGGCTTCCGCGACGGCCTGCTTCGTCGGCCCGGAGAGGCCGGCAACGAGCGCCAGCGGGCGCGAGGTCCAAGTCGATGCCGTCTCGGCGGCCAGTTCCAACACCGGCCGATAGAGGCCGACGTCACGGATTGCGAATTGCGTGGTGTGAACGCCGACCGCGAGCCCACCTGAGCCCGCATCGATGTAGTAGCGCGTCAGCGCGCGCTGATGGACGCGGTCAAACGTACGATCGGCATGCAACGCCAGCGGATGCGCGGGAAGCACCGTGCCATCAGCGATCAGGCGCCGCACCTCGGATTTCATCTGGCTATGATGCGCTGCCACGGTTCTCATCCGTATTCGGGACCGGCGACGGCGAACGGCGGCTCGTCGCCTCGTGTCGTCGCCCGGCCGAACCGCATGCGTTGGAACGGTCGCTCGACCGTCCAGCCGGCTTCCGTCAATCCTTTGACAAAAGCTTGCTGCGACGCGACGGCGTCGATCAGCAGGGGACCTGACTCGCTGGCTGCGATGTCGCGCACCATCTTCAGCGCGTGCGCAGGGCAATCCGCGAAGACCGGACCGATGTGGCGGGCGGTGCGGCCGTAACGGACGAGAGCCAGCGCATCGCCATTGGAGACGAGACGCGAGCCGAGACGGCCCGCGAGCTCTTCCAACAACGCCCGGCGGTCAAAACCCATCGCGCTGATGTCGCAGGTGACCAAGTCGCCGAGCTTGCCCTGGGGCAATGGCGGGCCGGTGACGACGGGCGGCCGATCGAGGCGCAACCGTTGCAACTGGATGGTGGGCGTGAATCCGAGCGGGCCATAAACCGCGGCCCCTGCCGGTGTCGCGTCGAGCCAGCAAGTGACGCCGAGCCTGTTGGCGCTGCTCAGACACTCATCGACCAGGCGAGTGGCAAGCCCGCGCCGGCGCCAACTCGCGGTGACCAACACCATGCTGATCCAGGCGTCGCTCGCGCTGTAGGGCATCAGTGCCGCGGTTGCGATCAGGCGTCGGTCGGGTGCGCGCACGCCGAACACGATGGCCTTGCTCAGGAAGAAGTTCCAGTCGGCTTCGTTCTGATTCCACTGCGCTTCGCTCGAAATCGCAAGCCCGCCGGCCGCGTCCTCGAGGCCAAGCTGCACGATGGTCAATTCGTCAGTAGCGTCCATCGCGCACCTCATATTTGGTTGGCTTGCCGAAGCTCGGCATCGCCCGCGCGACCCAATCCGCGGTCCATGTGATCAATCGGGTGGTGTCGACGACGGGCAGGCCGAACAATGTGACTGCCTGCGAAGTGTTCGTCAGCCAGGCCGTAGGCGCCTCCTTGCCGACAAAGATGGGCTCGCGGCCGAGCAGCTTGCCGAAGGTCGTGGCAAGATCGGGCACGGCGAGGATCTCGTGTCCGCTGACATTGATCGGCGACGTCGGCGTGTCGCAACGTGCCAGACAGCGCAAAGCCTGCGCTGCTGCATCGCCCTGCCAAATGAAGTTGAGATGGCCGAGGCTGACGTCGATCGGCTTGCCCTGCAGCACCTTTGTCGCAATGTCGTGCAGCACGCCATAACGCATGTCGATCGCATAGTTCAGGCGGACCAGCCGGCCGGGCGTCGAGAATTTTCGGGAAAAATACTCAAACATGCGTTCGCGCCCCACGCAGGACTGCGCATATTCGCCGGGCGGATCAGGCGCAGTCGCCTCATTCGCGCCTTTGCCGTCGACCGGCACGAAGGGATAGACGCAGCCGGTCGAGAATGCCACGATTCGCGAGGTGTGAAAGGCCTGGGCGACGATGGCGGGAACGTGGGCATTCATGGCCCAGGTCAGGGACAGATCGTCTTCCGCGCCGAACTTTCGCCCGGCCATGAAGACGATGTTTCGAACCTTCGGCAGCGCGCCGACGGCGGCCTCGTCCAGCAGATCGCAATGGATGGTTTCGATGCCGCGTCTCTCAAGCCAGTCCTCGACGCTTGCGTCGGAAAACCGCGCGACCCCGATGATGCGGCGGCCGGGCGCGGCGGCCTTGGCAAGGCCGGCCAGCGTCGGCCCCATCTTGCCGGCGACGCCGAGAACCATGATGTCGCCGTCGACCCCGGCGAGATCGTCGATCAGCGCCTGGCTCGGCCGGCACAGCAGGTCGTCGAGCGCGGCGACGTCGGCGATGGTCTCTGGCAGGTTGTCGCGCGAAAGCAGCATCTGTCTTCTCAAGAACCCTCGATTTAGCCTGCTGTCCCGGACACGAACAAGCGTTCCAGGCCCAGCACGAGGCCGTAGAGAGCGACACCAAGCAATGTGAGCAACACGACCGCCATCACCATGGCGGGCGTATCGAGCGAGGACTGGACCTGGATCATGAGATAGCCGAGGCCGCGTTCGGAGGCGATGAATTCGCCGACGATGGCGCCGGCGACGGCGAGGATCGCGCCGACTTTCATTCCGGAAAACACATAAGGCAGCGACCCCGGCAACTGGATCTTGCGAAACAGGGTCCAGCGCGAGCCGCGCAGCGAGCGGACGAGGTCGAGCAGGTCGGGCTCGACCTCGCTCAAGCCGCGCGCCGTGGTGAGCAGGATCGGAAAGAAGCAGATCGAAAACGCGATCAGGATATTTGGAAACAGGCCATAGCTGAACCAGACGATGATCAACGGTCCAAGCGCGACCTTCGGGATCATGTTCAGTGTGACGAACAGCGGCAGCAACAGCAGTGTCACCAGCCGTGACCAGGTGAAGACGACCGCAAGTGCGACACCGACGAGTGCGCCCAGCGCAAAGCCGCCGAGGATTTCCGCGGCGGTGACGGCGACGTTGGAGGTCCAGGCATATTTCGGATGAAGCAGCGTTTCGATCGCTGCCAGCGGCGAAGGCAGGATGAATTGCGGCACCTGCAGGCCGTCGACCAGGATCTGCCACAGTGCGATGACGGCGAGATGCACGCCAAGGACGACGGCAAAAGCCCGCGCCGATCGCTTTCCGTCTCCGAGCACCTGATGCTCCCCGTGGCCCTATTCCGTCATCCGTCGAACAATCTATCGCGGTGATGTCGTTCGTTCAACCATTTGGTTGATAAGATCCTCACGACCTCAGCGAATGCATGACGAGGTCGACCACGTGTTTTCGCCGGGCTCGCCTTTGCGCCGGGCTGGAGAGATCGGTGCCGAAGATCGCCGACAGGGTCGGCGTATTCGAGAAGAAGAAATAGCTCAGGCCGGCGATCGAGATATAGAGCTGCACCGGGTTGATGCCCTTGCGGAAAACCCCCGTGCGCACGCCTTCGCGCAGGATCTTGGAGACCATGCTGACGAGCGGCGAATGCATCGCCGGCAGCCGCCGCGAGCCCCGGACGTGCCTGGCGCCGCTGCGGTTTTCGTCGTTCAGGAGGACGATGAAATCGGGATGCGCGGCGAGATGATCGAACGAGGCTTCGATCAGTCTGCGAATGGCCTGTTCGGGGGCCAGGCCGGTCAGCTTGAGCTCGCGTTCCTGGGCGCGGAGTTCTTCGTAGACCCATTCGAGGACCGCAAGATACAGTGCGTCCTTGTCGCCGAAATAGTGGTAGACAAGCTGCTTGTTGACGCCGGCACGGTCCGCGATCTCGTCGACGCGCGCGCCGGCGAGGCCGCTGCCTGCGAACTCCCGGCGCGCCGCGGCGAGCAGCTTGGTTCGCGTCGCAGCCGGGTCACGGCGTCGCGGTCTAGTTTCATTTGCTCTTTTTGCAGGCATTTCCAACCGAATAGTTGACAATACGCTTAGTCCTTTGTTGCATTGGTAGCGTTGCCGACGACGATCGACAAGGTTGCAGGGGAGTTATGGCCATGAAATATCCGAGGATAGCCACTCTCGCGCTGGTCCTTGCGTGGTTTCCGGGATCGGCCGCCGGCGCCGAACCGGTCAACCTGATGTTGAACTGGACCCCGACCGCTGACCATTCGCCATTCTACTATGCCAAGGCGCAGGGCTGGTACGAAAAGGCCGGGATTGACCTGACCATCGAGGTCGGCAAGGGCTCCGGCGTCTCCGCGCTCAAGGTCGGCTCCGGCGGCTCGCCGTTCGGCATCGCCGATCTCGCCACCGCGCTGGTCGCGCGCAGCAAGGGGGCCGATCTGGTTGCATTGATGAGCATTTACGCCAATACCGGGCAGACGTTCTATTGGCTCAAGAGCTACGGTGTGAACGGCGTGAAGGATTTTCCGGGCCATAAGATCGGCAATCCGCCGGGCGACGCCTCGCGGGTGATGTGGCCGGCCTTCGCGAAAGCGGCGGGGATTGCGCCCGACGCGGTCAACTTCGTCAATGTGGGTCCGACGGCCAAGATCGCGGCGCTGAAGAGCCATGCCGTTGACATCATCAGCGATTTCTACAATGAGCATGACCTGAAGGTGATCGAGTTCGGCAGCGACCTCGGTTATTTGAACTGGAAGGATATCGGGCTCAATCCGTATGGCAATTCGCTGATTGTCAACGGCGCGTTTCTGGAGAAGAACCCGAAACTGGTCGAGGATTTCGTCAAGATCAGCCAGAAGGCCTATTCGGCCTGCGTCGCCGACGTGGCGCCCTGCCTCAAGGCGCTGCTCGACCAGGTCTCCGGGCTTGATGAGGACAACCAGAAGCGGCAGTGGGAGCGCATCAAATTCCTGATGACGGATGAATTCACCACGACCAAGGCGCTGGGCTGGATCGACGGCGAGCGGATGAAGAAGGATTACGAGCTGGTGCAGACCTATCTGGGCATGGAGAAGCCGTTCGACGTGCAGACCGCCTTCACCACCAGAATGCTCGATCCCTCGATCAAGATGGACGCAAGCAAGGTGAAGAAGTGACGGCCGCGGCGGCGCTGTTCGCTTCGATCGTCGTTGCCTGCGGGGCGACGCGATCCGGGCCTTCGGGCGTCTCGGATGGCTTGGCTGCTTGCAAGGTTTTCCGGCACCTTGTCGGCGCTTGCTGACCACGTTTAGATGTCCTCCGAGATGGGGGGAGGGCAACGAAGATGACTGAGGCGAGCGCAAACCAGCCGAAGGATGTGCGGTCGGAGACCCCAAAGCCGGCTTCCGCCTGGGTCGTGGCGCAGCACCAGGCGCTGCTGACGGCGCTGCCATTTGCCGATACGGCCGATTTCGATGATGCCGCGCGCGGCTTTCTGGGCACGATCCATCACGCCAAGGTCACCTCGGCGCAGGGCAGGGCGGTCTGGAGCCTGGAGCCTTATGGCTTTCTGTCCGAGGCCGAGGCCCCGGCGACCGTCAATCCGAGCCTGTGGCGGCAGTCGCGTCTCAACATGCATCACGGCCTGTTCGAGGTGGTGCCCGGGGTCTACCAGGTGCGCGGGCTCGACATTGCCAACATGACCCTGATCGAGGGCGACAGCGGCGTCATCGTCGTGGACACGCTGACCTCGATCGAGGGCGCACGGGCGGCAATGGAGCTTTATGTCAAGCACCGCGGTCGGCGGCCCGTCGCGGCGGTCATCTTCACCCATACCCATACCGACCATTGGGGCGGCGCGCGCGGCGTGCTGACGGAGGAGATACTGGCGAGCGGCCGCGTTCCGATCATCGCCCCGAACCTGTTCATGGAGCATGCGGTCTCGGAAAACATCATCGCAGGACCTGCGATGCTGCGCCGGGCGCAATACCAGTTCGGCCCGTTCCTTGCCAAGGGCGAGCGTGGCCAGGTCGATTGCGGGCTCGGCAAGTCGATGGCCGCGGGCGGCGTGGCGCTGTTGCGCCCCACCGATTTGATCATGGCGACCGGCGACACGCGCATCATCGACGGGGTTGCGTTCGAATTCCAGATGGCGCCGAACAGCGAGGCGCCGGCGGAGATGCACTTTTATGTCGCCCGCTACGGGCTCTTGAACCTTGCGGAGAATTGTACTCACAATTTTCACAATCTGCTGCCGTTCCGCGGCGCCGACGTTCGCGATGCGCTGGCCTGGTCGAGATATCTCGGCGAGGCTCTCAAGCTGTGGGGCGGCAAGGCGGAGGCGATGTGTGGCCAGCATCATTGGCCGGTTTGGGGGAGGGAGCGGATCGACACCATGATCCGCCAGCAGCGCGACACTTACAGGTTCGCCCATGACCAGACCATCCGCCTGATGAATCACGGGCTTAATGCGAGCGAGATCGCCGAGACGATTCGCCTGCCGAAAAGCCTCGAAGGCGCCTGGCACACCCGCGGCTATTACGGCCACATCCGGCACAATGTGAAGGCGATCTACCAAAAATATCTCGGCTGGTACGATGCCAATCCGGTCCATCTCGATCCGCTGCCGCCGGCCGAGGCCGGTAAAAAATATGTCGAGTATATGGGCGGCGCTAACGCCATCCTGTCGCGGGCGCGCGTCGATTTCGAAAAGGGCGAGTTCCGCTTCGTGGCGCAAGCGCTCAGCCATCTCGTGTTCGCTGATCCCGACAACCAGGCGGCCCGGGCACTTCTGGCCGACACGTTCGAGCAACTCGGCTATGCCGCGGAGAGCGCGACCTGGCGCAACGCCTATCTGTTCGGTGCCCAGGAGCTCAGGCAGGGCATGCCTAAGGCGCCACCGCGTGCGGCGATGCCACGGGAGACGCTGGCGGCACTGCGCACGGAGCAATTGTGGGACGTGCTCGGCGTGCGGCTCAACGGTCCGAAGGCCGAGGGCAAGCATCTCGTGTTGAACTGGTCGTTCACCGACACCGGCGAGCGTTACGTGCTCAATCTGGAGAACTGCGCGCTGACCTATACCGAAGGCCTGCAGTCTACTGACGCTGACGCAAGCTTTACGCTGGCGCGGGGCACGCTGGACGAGGTGATCGCGAACCAGACGAACTTTCCGGACGCGGTCGCGGCGGGCAGGATCGAGGTCTCCGGCAACCCGACGCGGCTCACCGAACTGATGGCGCTGATGGACGAGTTTCCGCGCATGTTCGAGATCGTCGAGCCGAAGCGGACCGTTGTGACGTGAGCCGTCATCCGGGGCGATGCGAAGCGTCGAACCCGGAATCTCGGGATTCCGGGCTGGTCCTTTGGACCAGCCGGGAATGACGAAGTCTAGATTGCTTCGCTTCGCTCGCAATGACGAAATGAAAAGTATTCATATCCCCAGATACGCTGCCTGCACCTGCCTGTTGCCGGCGAGTTCCGCGCTGGTGCCGTGCATGATGATGCGCCCGCTTTCCAGCACATAGGCGCGCGTCACCAGCGACAGCGCGCGGCTGACATTCTGCTCCACCAGCAGGATCGCCGTGCCCATCCCGTGGATCTCGCCGATCTTCTCGAACGTCACGTCGGTCATCACAGGCGCGAGTCCGAGAGAGGGCTCATCCAGCATCAACAGGCGCGGCTTCAGCATCAGGCCGCGGCCGACCGCGAGCATCTGCTGCTCGCCGCCACTCATGGTGCCGGCGAGCTGCCGCCTGCGCTCGGCGAGCCGCGGAAAAATGCCATAGACCAGCTCCATGGTTTGTGCGCGAGCGGCCTTGGCCTTCGGCACATAGGCGCCGATCTCGAGATTTTCCTCGACCGTCATCTCCGGAAACACCTGGCGGCCCTCCGGTACATGGGCGATGCCCAGTTCGGGAATCCGGTAGGCCGGCATCGCGGCGAGATCCGTCCCGGCGAATCTCACCGCGCCGGACGACAGTTTGAGGAGACCCGAAATCGCCCGCAACGTGGAGCTCTTTCCGGCGCCGTTCGCGCCCAAAAGACCGACCGCCTCGCCCTCACCGACTGCGATCGAAACGTCCAAAATCGCCGGCACCGATCCGTAGCTGGCGCTGACTCTCGAAAGCTCAAGCACCCGCGCCTCCCTGAGCCGGCGCGTGCGAATAGGCGGAGCCGAGATAGGCGCGAATGACTTCCGGGTTCTCCACGATCTCCTTCGGCGCGCCCTCGGCGATCTTCTGACCGTGATCGAGCACCACGATGTGGCGCGCGACCGCCATGATCGCACGCATGACATGCTCGACGATCACGATGGTCAGGCCGCGTGCCGACAGCTTGCCGACGAGCGCGACGGCCTGATCGATCTCGGCAGGATTGAGCCCCGCCATCACCTCGTCGAGCAATAAAATCCGCGGCTCCGTCGCCAGCGCCCGGGCCATCTCCAGCCGGCGCTGGTCGATCGTGGTGAGGTCTTTGGCCGCCGTCTGCTCGCGCGCCGAGAGGCCGACGAATGCGATCGCTTCGCGGGCCTTGTCGCGCGCAACGGCGACATGGCGGTCGCGCAGGAAGGCGCCGGTCATCACATTGGCGAGCACCGTCATGGCGCCGAACGGCTTTGCCACCTGGAATGTGCGCGCAAGACCCAGCGCGCAGACGTCGTGCGGCTTCAAGCCGACGATCTCCCGCCCGAAGGCGAGCACGGAGCCGCTGTCGGCGCGATGAAAGCCGGTGATGACATGAAAGCTCGTGGTCTTGCCGGCGCCGTTCGGCCCGATCAGCGCGACCGTCTCGTTTTCCTTGACGGTGAAGCTTAAATCCTGCACCGCGCGCAAGCCGCCGAACCGCTTGCTCAACCCCGTGATGACCAGCGCATCAGCCATGCGTTGTCCTCGCGTGCGCCGGATTGCGGTGGAGATAGTGCCGCCACGCCTCGGCGATCAAACCCATCAACCCCGTCGGCCGCCACAGGATGACCGCCATCAGGATCAGTGCATAGACCGTGAGCTGGATGCCGCCGGTGCTCGAGCCGAGCCAGCTCTGCAACAGCGCCGAGGTCGTCTCCAGCAGCACCGTGCCAACCACCGGACCCCACAGCGTGCCGATGCCGCCGACGATCGACACCAGCGCGGCCTCGATCGAGATGCTGAAGCTGAAGGCGGTTGCCGGATCGATGAAGTAGATGTACTGCACGTAGAAGGTGCCGGCGAGCGCGGTCAGGAACGCGCTGATCATGTAAATGTCGCGCTTGATCCGCGGCGCGTTGACGCCGATCGCTTCAGCGGCGTCCTCGTCCTCGCCGATGGCGACCAGGTAATAGCCCATCCAGGACTTTTCGATTCGATCCGTGATTAGGAGCCCGAGCGCGAGCAGGCCGAGCACGACATAGTAGTAAGAGGCCTTGGTCTCGAACTGCATCATCAAGGGCGAGCTGCCGAGGTTCGGGATGGTCGTGCCCTCGGCGCCCCAGGCGAAATCGCGGAACTTCAGGAAAACCAGCATCAGCGCCTGCGCCGTCGCGATCGTTGCGATGGTGAAATAGGGCCCGCGCAGCCGGAAACAGAGCCAGCCGATCGGCAGGCTTGCGAGCATGGCGACGATACCGCCGGCGATCATCCCGATCCACGGCGAGATGCCGAAATCGACTTGCATGATGGTCGAGGTATAGGCGCCGAGTCCGAAATACGCGGCGTGCCCCAGCGAGAGCTGCTTGGCATAGCCGCCCATCAGGTTCCAGGCGACGCCGATGAAGGAGAACAAGAGGATGCGGATGAAGATGTCGAGCGCGAAGGCGTCGTGCACCACCTGGGGCAAGGCCAGCACGACCGCGACGAGCAGCGCCAGCGCGAAAATTTTCCATCTGATCGCCACTATCGCACTCTCCCGCCGCCGAGGCCGGTCGGCTTGAACGCCAGCGTCAGGAGCAGCATGGCAAACACCACGATCAGTCCGGAATCCGCGCCGACGAACTGGATGCCGAGCGACTCGGCAACCCCCATCATCAGGCTTGCGACCAGCGCGCCAACGACGTTGCCGAGCGTGCCGAGAACCACGGCGACGAAGGCCATCAGCACAAAGACCTGCCCGACGAACGGATAGGCCGAGTAGAACGGCATCAAGAGCGAGCCCGCGGCGCCGGCAAGCGCCAGCGCCGCCCCGAACGCGACCGCGAACACGCGATTCGGGTTGATGCCCATCAGTGTGGCCACGTCGCGGTTCTGCGCCGCGGCCCGCATCGCCTTGCCGAGATCGGTGGTGTGAAGAAAAACCCAGAGCGCGCCGCTCAGGCCCATCGCCACCACGAAGGCGATCAGCTTTGCGACGGGGATATAAAGCCCGCCCAGATGGATCGCCTCGTCGGAATAGAAGGTATGGACGGTGCGATAATTCGCGGAAAACAGCAGCAGCGACAGGTTGAGCAGTAGCAGCGAGAGCGCAAAAGTCAGAAAAATCTGCGGCATGTCGTTCGGCCCCAGCACCCTGCGGATCAAGAAGTGCTGGATCAGGGCGCCCAGGACGAACAGCACCGGCATCGACACGAACAGCGACAGCAGGGGATCGATGCCGAGAGAGTTGAACAGGAAGAACGTGATGTACATCCCGATCATCACGAATTCGCCCTGGGCGAAATTGACGATCTTGACCACGCCGAAGATCAGCGTCACGCCGATCGAGACCAGCGCGTAGATGCCGCCGATGAGCAGGCCGTTGATGACGGCCTGGGCCACAGTTTCCAGCATCGCGACCGGCCCGTCTCAGCTCTTGATTAGGGGCGCGCGGGCATCGTCCTTCGGGAAGACGCTGGCGAGGTCGCCGTTCTGCCACTGCACGCCGACCGGCCGGCCAAAAATATTCTTGCCGTCGGGGCCGAACTTCACTCTTCCGCCCGGCGCCATCGCGGCAAAGCCGGTGGAGACGTCGAGCGTCGACAGCGCCTCGCGCACCTTCTGCGGATCGGCCGAGCCGGCGCGCTCCAGCGCATCCGCGATCATGTAGGTCTGCGCCACCAGCCCGCCGGCATATTCGAACAGGAACTCGCCGGCGCGCTTCTTGTATTCGGCGTTCACCTTCTGCGCGTTGTCGTCCATGTCGTGGTTCCAGTGCGCGACGCCCTGCAGGCCCTCGGCCAGCTTGCCGACATTCTTGTAGAAGTCCGGAATCACGAAGCCGCCCGAGCCGCCATTGATCGCGATGTTGAGGCCGACCTGCTTGACGGTGCGCACGATCAGGATGAGGTCGTTCAGGTAGGACACGGAAAACAGCGCGTTCGCGCCCGACGCCTTGACCTTGTTGATCAGCGGGCTCGCGTCGGTGAAACCGGCCGAATAGGGTTCGAACATCACGATCTCGACGCCTTCGCCGGGCGCCAGTTCCTTCAGCCCGTTGGAGGTCGCGGTGCCGAAAGCGGTGTTCTCGAAGATCACCGCGACTTTCGGCTGCTCGCTGACCAGTTTTGACATCTGCAGCTGCGCCTTGGCGAATTGCGAGGCGCGCGCAAACGGGGTGAAGGTATAGGTTCGTCCCTTGTTGAGCTGGTCCGAGCTCGAGCCTGTGATGATCGGCACTTTTGCGCGCTCGCAGACTTCGCTCGCGATCAAGGTCAGCGCGCTGGCAAAACAGCCATGGATCGCCGACAGCTTGTTGGAGCTGATCAGCCGGTCGGTCTCGGTGCGCGTCACCGTGGTGTCGCTCTGCACGTCCGAGGTGATCAGATTGAGCTTGGCGCCGCCGAGCGACTTGATGCCGCCGGCCTCGTTGATCATCTCGACCGCGAGCTTGGCGGCGGTAACGCAGCCGACCCCGATCTGCGCCATGCTGCCGGTGGTCGGATAGAGTGCGCCGATATTGACCAGATCGGCCGCATAGCCACGCAGCGGCACCGCGCTCGCGACACCCGCCGCAATGGCGCGGCCGGCGTTCTTCAGGAACTTGCGTCGGCTTGGCCGCTGCGATGACGAGGGTAGGGAGACGGTTTTTTGCGGGGGCGCGAATTGTTCGCGAGCTTTGGTCATGCCGTTTCTCCCTGTGCCGCGATCAATCGGCCAGCCCTTCGGCCGCCCCCCGTCGCTTTTGCTTGGCAAGATGGTAGCCTGTCTGAAAATTGTATACAATATCGTTTTCAATATTATCATGATGGACGGATAGCCGCCTCGCCCCTTGGGGGCGCGGGGCAGGGGTGTTGCAACCGGGGACGGCATGGCCGCGAAACCGCCCAAAAGTGTGAAAGCGTCGGTGTCGACATCGCGGCGGACCAAGTCCGCGCCGGTGCGCGAGGTGGCGGCCGCCATGATCATCGCCCGCAGCATCGAGGAAGACATCGTGCTTGGCCGGCGTCATCCGCGAGAGCGGTTGATTGAGCAGGATCTGTGCGACCTGTTCCAGACCCATCGCGGCGATGTGAGGCTGGCGCTGTTCGAGCTGGAGAAGAAGGGGCTGGTGGAGCGCATTCCGCATCGCGGTGCGACGGTACGCGGATTGACCCCGTCGGAGGTGCGGGAAATCTACACAGTGCGCGAGGAACTCGAAGTCATGGCCGTCCGGATCATCCCGTTCCCGGTCTCGCGGGCCGACATCGAGCGCCTGGAGGATCTGCAGCGGCAGCACGCGGCGGCGATCGTGCAGGGAGAGATGTTGAACGTGTTCTACAGCAACCTGCGCTTTCACCAGGTCCTGTTCGGATTGTGCGGTAATTCCTGCCTGATCGAGACCATCGATCTGCTGGCGCAGAAGGTCTACGGCATTCGCTCCTATGCCAACGCGTTTCCCGAATCGCTCGACCGCGCGCGCCGGGATCACCTCGACATGATCGGGGCGCTGCGCGCCGCGCGCCGGGACGAACTGATCACGCTGACGCGCCGTCACCTGACGCCGTCGCCGGAAGCCTATATCAAGGCCTATGAGCGCCGGTTCGGCAAGGCCGAGGCGCTGGGCGCTGCTCGCGAGCAAGCAAGGCAGCCATGAACGACGGCCCGCTCGTCGATCGACGGCGGCGGCGAGCGGCATTGAAATGCCGCTGGTGACGTAACAAATTCCCCTGCAATCGCGAATACCGGCTAATGCCAAGGCTGCGAATAAGGCTTCGAATGGGAGCGAGTGATGGACGGCGTGCAGGACAAGGCTTTCTCGCTCGCCAAGGCCGGCGGTCCCCCTCCGGGCCAAATCGTGCTGGTGCTGCAGGGCGGCGGCGCGCTCGGCTCGTATCAGGCCGGCGTCTATCAGGCGTTCCATGAGGCCGCAGTCGAACCGGCCTGGATCATCGGGACCTCGATCGGCGCCATCAATGCCAGCCTGATCGCCGGCAACACGCGTGAGCTGCGGCTCGACCGGTTGCGGGAGTTCTGGAAGCGCGTCGAGCAGAATCCGCTGCTTCGCTTCCACGAGGCGCTCGAGGCGTTCAACGAGCGGCTGTCCGCCTGGTCGGCGGTCGCCAATGGGATCAGCGGCTTCTTCGCGCCCAATCCGTTCGCCCATTCCTTGCCGCTCGGCGCCGATCATGCCGGCTATTATTCGACGGCACCGCTGCAGGCGACGCTGGAAGAACTGGTCGATTTCGGGCTGCTCAACCATGGCAAACCGCGCCTCTCGGTCGGGGCCGCTCATGTGCAGACCAGCAAGATGCGCTATTTCGACACCCGCCACTGTGCGCTGTCCGTCAAGCATGTGATGGCGTCCGGGGCGTTGCCGCCGGCGTTTCCGGCCGTGCGCATCGATGGCGAACTCTACTGGGATGGCGGCGTGCTCTCCAACACGCCGACGGAAGCGGTGTTCGACGACAATCCGCGCAGGGATTCGCTGATCTTCTCCGTGCATCTCTGGAATCCGCTGGGTGCGGAGCCGATCACGATGGCGGACGTGTTCAACCGGCAGAAGGACATCCAATATTCCAGCCGGATCGCGACCCAGATCGCGCGGCAGGATCAGATCCATCGACTGCGTCACGTCATCAAGGAGCTCGCCGCAAGGCTGCCAGAGGCCGAACGCAGCGATCCGATGGTGCGGGAACTGACCAGCTACGGCTGCCAGACGCGGATGCACATCGTCCGCTTGCAGGCGCCGCAGCTCGATCGCGAGACCCACACCAAGGACATCGATTTCACCGCGGCCGGCATCGCGGCGCGCTGGGAAGCCGGCTACCGGCACACGAAAGACGTGCTGGCGCGCGCCCCCTGGGTCGGCGAGTTCGATCCGCTTGCCGGTGTGATTCTGCATGAGTAGGTGAAGCGGCTCACATTCGTTGTCACTCGGTGCCGCGACGGCGAACGTCTAGATTGCTTGGCTTCCGCCTTCGCTCGTTGAGCTTCCGCCTTCGCCCGTTGGGCTTCGGCGGACAGGTCGGCGGACAAGTCGCTCGCAATGACGTCGCGCTTTGAAGCGTGCACTGGTATTCTCGCGGCGCGATCGCGCCCGAGTCATGGATCATTCTCGGTCCCCCTGAAATGAGAGGGCGCAGGGAATGCCGGGTGAAGGCCTCACCCATGGCCCGCGTGCAAAAAAAATGCACGCGGCGGTTACCACAGGTTCAGCCAAATCATCCGGCATTCCCTGCGCAATGGTTTTACGGCTTATAGCGCGCTCTCCCCGGGGACCGGGCTCTTTTGCCCCCGTCATCGGCGAGATCATCTCTCGCCAACTTGACACCAGCGTCGGGGTGTCAGGACCACACGTCCTTATTGTGAGACAACTTCGAGCAACAAAGTGCTTTGAAATAAGCACTTTGGCGCTAAGTACGTTGTGCGGCGACACCGCCGTTTCACCAAATTAAAGGCCGGGCCTTTGCGATCCAGAGGCCAATCCAGAGCAAAGACCCGGCCATGGTCCCGAACCCATCAGGAGCTGAACCATGTCTGATATTACCACCGTCGAGGTGGTTGCCAAGCGCGAGGACGCCACCATCGAGCCGATTGGCAGGCGCACCCGGAAGGGCACCGTCCTGACCGACCGCCCCTGCGAAACCAGGGTCAAGACGCGCAAGAAATATTACGATCGTCGGACCCGTGGGCTCTACGTCAGCATCACCCCAGGCGGGATCGCGACCTTCGCCGTCAACTACACCGACGCGGCCGGCAGGCCGACCAGCCGGATGCTTGGCGTCTATTCGGAGACCTTCAAGGTGGCGCATGCCCGTGCCGAGGTCGCCGCGCTGAAGGCCAAGGGCGGCGCCGCCATCGGGGAGCTGTTGCGCCAGCGACAGGCAAAGGCGGCCACGCAGGGTATCACCGTCGCGCAGCTCATCGAGAAGCGCATCGAGTTCATGAGCACCGAGGAAATGAAGGACGACGGCAAGAAACGGCCCAGGATCGAGAGCTGGGAAGGCGTTGCGCGCCACCTGCGCAACTTTGTCAGTACCAAACTCGGCCATATGGTTGCCAAGGAGGTCACCGCCGACGACATTGCGACGCTGTCGAATGACATCCGTGACGGCAACCACGGCGGTAAGCCGTCGCCTTCGAATGCGCGTCACGCCCGACGCGCCTGCTCGGCGATGTTCAAATGGGCGATGCAGCCCGGCAGCGCAGGCAAGGACAGCGCCGGCAGGGGCATCCGCTTTTTAGACGACACCCCGTGCCGCAACCTGCCGAAGCTGAAGAAGGGGCGTCCGAAAACGCGCGTCCTGACCAAGGACGAGATCAGGACGCTTTGGCACGGTCTCGACCGCGAGGATTTGCCCTACGACCGCACCACGCGGCTCGCCATCAAGTTCGCCCTGGTCACCATGCTGCGTTCGAATGAGATGCTGCCGATCCGTCACAGCGAGCGGGTCAAGAAGCGGCGCCTGATCCGTCAGCCGCTCTCCGACCTTGCATTGGAAATCCTCAAGGAAGCTGTGGGCGATAACGAATATGCCTTCACCGGCCGGTTCGGCGACGCGCCGCTGTCGCGCCAAGCAATGTCCAACTCCTTGCGCGGCAGCAAGCGCGGACGGAAAGGCGGTCAGGTGGTCGAGACCACTCCGGGCATCTGCGAACTGCTCGGCCTGAAACCGTTCACGCCCCATGATCTGCGAAGGACGGCGGCGACGATGTGCGAACATCTTCGGCTGCCGGGCGGCGACATCGCCCTGTGCCTCGACCATCAGTCGAGCAAGGATGAGAATGGAAACGACTGGCCGGTCGTTACTCAGGAGGTCTACAGCCTCGCCTTTGAGGCAAGGGTAGCGAGGAAACGCGACGTGCTCGATGCATGGGCCGCTGAGCTGCGGCTGATCGTCGGCACGGCTGAAGAAAACGAACAGCGCCTTGCGGCGTGATCTCGATTGCCGACGCGCTTCTCAACTGCTTCACGTGAAGCAGTTGAGACCCCTCGGGCGGCTCACGATCTATTGCATGGCGGCGCTGGCGCTGGCGTTGGCCGTTAATCGCATTCTGCCGCTGGACGCTGACAGCGAAGGGCTTGGGCTAACGGCGACAAAAAACTTCATCAGGTCTGTCAGTTGAGGCTCACCTGCGGCTGCACGCGCCAGAATGATCTTCGCGATCTCCGTTCGATTGGTCTGAGTTTGCATAGTCGCCGGTAACGCCGCGACTGCTTGATCAAAAATACTTCCTAAAAGTGAAAGTTCCTCCGGGTCGAAGACGGCACTTATTTCGGGCAACATTGCCATATTCCCCTCTGTCATCACTATCGCGTCGCATTTCGCGAAAGCCGTGTGTCCGCGTTGGGGCTAAAACGAGACCGACCCGAGGCGTCCACAACTCCGGGTTCGACTGATGTCGTTGTGCCATACAACGGTTTTCGCCAAACCTGCCGGTCACTCCGGCGATTGAGGTGCCGCAACCCTGTCGCGCTTAGGAGCCATCTTGCTCAGTTCCAGATCGGGAACCCTTGCTCTTTGTTCACTTTGTAACTTTGATCGGAACAAACGATTGGTCCGCGCGTAGCCCCAAGCGCCGCGTAGATTTTGGGACATTTTCGGTGTTGGGCAAATCGTACTTCGTTCGCCAAGCGACCACCCTTCTGAATTTCGCCAGATCGATCTCTGATCCGCATTTGCGGACCTGGCTCGTTCAGAAAGCCGCCGATCTCAAGGACAACATTGATGAAGCCCCGTCGAACATTGACGTGGGTCCGTTTCCGCCTGACGTGGAAACGGAACGTAACCGGCCCCACTGAACACTAAGCGCCCCCAAGGCATCGCGGGCGACGGAGTGCGACGATCCACGCTCGGGTCATCGGATGATCCGGTGTTTCTTCACGCGCTTCTTGCGCGGCACCGGTTCGGGCGCGTGATGCCGATACAGCGCGCGCATCATGGCAATCCGTGCGAGCAGCGTCTGGCGGACGTGTTCAACAACGAGCATCAGGGCTTGTATCGCCGCCTGCCATGCGGGCGCGTCGTATTCGCGCTTCGGCAGCGTGGCGATGTAGTTGCCGGCATCGCGTAAGGTGCGCAGCTCGCTGCCATCTGGAAGTGGGATTGGATCATCGAAGTTGCGATCCCATCCGCGAACCGCAGCCTTATCCCTTCTTGGCATTTGCCTTAAATGAGATGCCGAGCCGCATCGCCACTTTCTTGATCGATGCAGGCTTCCGCCCGGTCGCCTTTGCAGCCTCTTCCAATGATTTCGAAGCCCGCGCCAATTCAATCAAAAGGCGCTGTTCCGCAAATGAAAAACCTGGTTTTCGAACAATAATAAGGAATGCGCTTTGTGATCTCGGACAAAGCCGCCAAGCGGGACTATGTTCGCTTGGCGACTTCGCCTTCGTGGTCCGGACTGAGGGTAATTGTCCGGTTCGCAATCGATAATTTATTTGCGCTAATTCGCAACAAATGCCGGGCGTTAAGCTAACTGCGTAACGTTACTTGAAGCTGCGACGGCGGCCTGACTACGCGGCTACTTTGTCTTCCTTGTCCTCGCCGCGCATCAAGATCCCGATCACATCGTCAGGCAACGGCCGCTGAAGCGCCTTCGCCTCGTCCCAGGGCGCCCGCATCCAAACATCACGTTCCTCGTCCGTGGTCAGGATCACCGGCATCGCCTTGGGATGGATCGGCTTTACGACTGCATTGGGCGCCGTGGTCAGGAAGCCGTAGACCTGATGCGGCCCGGGGATCGGCTTCGACTTTGTGCCGCGATCTCCGTTGAACGTCGTCCAGATGTCGGCGAACGTGAACAGCGGCCGATCCTCGTTGAGCGCGAACCACACCACGTTCGTCTCTGGCGCATATTCGGCGAAGCTGTTGGCCGGAACTAAGCAGCGGTTCTCCGGCTTGAGCCACATCCGCCAATGCGGTGACGACGTGTTGCGAATATTGTTGACGGGCGGCCCAGGCGTGCGCGGCGGTGGCGGCATGCCCCAGCGCATCATGGTCAGCTCACGACAGGTGTTGGTGTTGCGGATGACTGGAGCCGGATAGTCAGGGAATACGCCCGGCATCGGCGGCAGGTTGCCGACGTAGCGGTTGATCACGCGGAACAGCGCGATGATCGCGAATTGGTTGGTGGTGACGGAATAGAGGTTGCACACCGCGGACCTACGACGCGTCACGGATACCGCGTCTTCTATGGCGACGTGCGTGTCGGCGTCATCGCGATGCGCAGCGGCAACCCGTCGACCACTGAGCCTTGGGAATGGCGCTGATCGAAGCCGGGCGAACACACTTCGGGCACGGCCGACACGTTCGATCAGGCGCGAGCCGACTTCGAAACCGCGTGGGGCGTGTTCCTGTCGAGGCGCACCGAGGCCGACTTCCAGGCATGGCGCGACCATCGCGATTGCACCGCGCGGAAATATGAGATGTGGGCGCGCGGCGAGAAGCTGCCGTCGCAGATGCCCAACTCGATGATGCGCTGCCCATGCGGCGAGGAGTTCGATAGCCATGATCCGGCCGGAAGCTACAGCCATCGCCAGCACATCTATGCCGCGCAGAGGGCCGCCCGATGACATGCCCGGTGTGCGAGGGTTGTCGATGGGTTTGCGAGAACCATCTTGATCGGCCTTGGGAAGGCGAGCACGCATGCGGCTGCGGTGGTGCTGGTGCGCCGTGTCCTTGGTGTAACGTGCCGCCGGATGATGGCAGTCCGCCGCGCCTGCCGAAGGATTTCAAAGTCAGTTTCGACAAGCACGGCCGGCGTCATTGAGCGGGACTATTAACCGCGGACCGCGCCTGATTGCCTCATTATAATGCTGCGATGCGATAACTGCTCAGGCCAATGTCTCCTTTATAGTCTGGAACCTTGTTCCTAGCGGGTATAGCGTGCCGAGAGACGGTCACCTGTTCTGCGGGGGATGGGCGACGATGGCATGTTGTCGCGCTCTGGTCATTGAGGACGAATACTTTCTGGCGAAAGACCTAGAGGATGTGCTGCGGTCATTCGGAGTGGAGGTGATTGCTCTCGTCGGCGATTTGGACGAGGCGCTTGATCACGTCGCGCGGGGTGGCTTCGAGTTCGCTGTTGTCGATATAAACCTACGCGGGCGCGTGGCGTACCGCGTCGCCGACGAATTAAAGCGACAGCGCGTCCCCTTTGTATTCTCTACAGGTTACGGCGCCCGCGTGATCCCGGTTCGGTTTGCTGACGTGATGGTTTGGGAGAAGCCATTCCGTAAGTTGGAAGTCGCGCGAGATGTCCCACGGCTCTGCCAACGCGCGGCCTAGTTCGAATTGAGTGGATGGGATTGAAGCTGCGCCCGATGGCTGCAACCTTCTCACAGTTCGCGTGCAGTGAGGCTTCTCAGGTTACGCTGAAAGAAACAGATACAGAAGGCCGCCTGCCAGAGCGGCGCTCCAGATATACGATGCGATAACGAGCCACTTGTCACGGGACATGGCCGACGCTTCATCGTGTTCGGGCATCGGTAGGTTTGACATAGATCAATGGCTCACCATCGAAACGAATAACGCATGTCTTTCTGAACTGGTCCCGGTTGTCTGGACAAAAATTCCGCGTCGATAAGTGGAGCCTCTGCCGGGGTTAGGCCGCCGCGCGGAGCGGAGGAAGATCGAAGTAGGCTTGATCTGGAGTCATGTCGTCAAGACTCGAATGCGGTCGTGCTCCGTTGTAAAAGTCAAGATATTTGCCGATCGAACGTCGCGCTTCGGCGACGCTCTCGTAGGCGCGCAAGTAGACTTCTTCGTACTTGACGCTTTTCCACAGCCGCTCGACGAACACGTTGTCCCGCCAAGCCCCTTTGCCGTCCATGCTGATGGCGATGCCATGACTAGCAAGCAGGCCGGTGAACGCAGCGCCCGTGAATTGCGACCCCTGGTCGGTGTTGAAGATTTCCGGCCTGCCGTGGCGAGCCAAGGCATCTTCCAGAGTCTCGACGCAGAAGGCCGCCTCCATCGTGATCGACAGCCGCCACGACAGAACACGACGTGTCGCCCAGTCCAGCACCACGGCGAGATAGACGAAGCCGTGCGCCATCGGAATGTACGTGATGTCCATGGCCCAGACCTGGTT